>Ga0310121_10000076_pt1 | contig 92261 bp, 78 predicted proteins | sample CB27_Tmax_986_MG_FD_203504 | JGI IMG/M metagenome (GOLD analysis project Ga0310121, IMG submission 203504) | Marine microbial communities from Western Arctic Ocean, Canada - CB27_Tmax_986 | ecosystem: Environmental > Aquatic > Marine > Oceanic | place: Canada: Western Arctic Ocean | collected... | reverse complement strand
AGGGTTCGGCATACAATGGACACTTTGAGTGCACCTGCTATCATCCGCTCTTTTGTTTCAATCAGTATGGCGATCTGGAGGGGGCGATGCTGCGCGAGGGTAACGTGCACAGCGCCGACAACTGGCGGGCGGTGCTGGAACCGAGGGTGAGTCATATCTTGCCGTCAGAGAAGGAGGTGATCCATGGGGGTGAATGTTGAAATTGCCGGCCGTGAGAACTCAAAAGAGCTTCTTCGGCCAGAATCCATGGTCAAATCCCTTGCCTTTGGCCAGGCACGGTGGGCTGATCCACTCAAAAATTTGGAGGATCGAACGGTTTGGTTAGCAAAATGGGAAATGTCGGATGAGGTTTGCATCAGGGCAAACGATTCATCTAAAACTATCCCTTTCCACGACTCCACGACAGGCAAGTCCGAAGCCAAGCCGTCCAACGTCCCCTCCATTCTTTTGACCGATTCGTTGTAGAGGTCAACGTTGAAATAATAGACAGGGATCAACGACAGCGCAAACCACGACGCCGAAAAGATCGGAATCTTACCGGTGAGCCGAAAAGACGCCCAATTCAACCAGCGATCAACCCATCTCAGCTTGCATGTATTGAAATAATGAATATCGTTCACCGATTTTTCCCTGATCTCGTTACTTTGACTCCCAGGGACCCCCTGCTGCTTGGGCGGAGCATCAAACCTGACCGTTTCCAAACCGTGCGCATCCCCTGCGCCGAGAATGGAATCCATGATTGCGGAGCCCAAATAAGTTTCATAGAACCGAGTCCCAGTAACGTTAGATTTTCGAAGGTCTGACCCGATCAAGCATGCTCTCCACAAGTTGGCCGAGTTCAGCTTGGCCTTGGTCAGATTGGCCTCGCTCAAGTTGGCCGCGCTCAGGTCGGCCGTGTCCAGCTTGGCCATGGTCAACTTGGCCTCGGTCAGGTCGGCCTCACTCAGGGTGGCCTCTATCAGGCTGGTCTTGTTCAAGTTGGCCGCGTTCAGCTTGGCCTTGCTCAGGTCGGCTTGCGTCAGAGTGGCGCCCCTCAGGTCGGCCCTGCGAAGGTCAGCCCCACGCAGGTCGGCCCCGTGCAGATCGGCCCCATGTAGGTTGGCCCCGCTAAGGTCGGCCTCAATCAACGACTTCTTGAACAGGAGGGCCCCGCTAAGATCGGCCCATGCTCCTTCTGTTCCATTAGATCGGCCCCATTTTTTATGATCCGTCAGAATCACGTTCAGCTCATCCTGTTGAATCCGCCTCTTCTCCCGAACTCCACCCATCTCACACCACACCCTCCAAAAGATTTGGTTCTCAATCTATCCGTTTCGAACTCTAACTTGATTCGCGTCATTCGTGCAATTAGCAGTTCGATTGAAACGCTGATCCATCGGAGCTAGCCGCCGAAACATTATGGCGACGATGCGGGCCGGGAGCCGATCATAAACCGGGACGGGAACCCTTGATCGGAGCGGGGTTGACTCCCAAGACTGAACCATACCCCTCCCCTGCCAGGCGGCGATTGACACTTCACAAAATAGGGTCGTTACTGTAAATAGAACGGGTCGGCGTTGGACACCGGTCTCACACGGGGGGCAGGCAATGTCCCGCGTCTGGCTTGGCGGATCGAGTTGGTCAACCGCTGGGCTGGCCGGAGCGAGGCCAGGGGACCGGCTGGACCGTTGGGGGATCTGGGGGTTCTCGATGGGCTTGACAAGAAGGGGGCGTTGCCGCCAGTTTGCCTGAGAAAACGATTGAGGAACCATGCCCGAGTTTAGAAAAGATCCCGTCACCGGCCGCTGGGTAATTATCGCGACCGAGCGCGCGAAGCGGCCTTCCGCATTCGCCATCGAGAAGCATGCGCCGAGCGAGGGGCCCTGCCCGTTTTGCGTCAACAACGAGAGCGAGACGCCGCCCGAGGTGCTTGCCTATCGCCATCCGGGCACCGGGCACAACAAGCCCGGCTGGTGGCTGCGGGTCGTGACCAACAAATTCCCCGCCCTAGGCGTCCAGGATTCGGTCAAGCGCTCGGGCGAGGGGATGTATGACCTGATCAATGGGGTGGGCATGCACGAGGTCGTCATCGAGTCCCCCGAGCACGATCTGCACGTCGGCGACATGGAGGTCAAGCAGGTCGAGGAGATCCTGTGGGCATATCGCGACCGGTCGATCGAGATGCGCAAGGACCGCCGGCTCGAGTACGTGATGATTTTCAAGAACCACCTGCAAGACGCCGGGGCCACGCTCGACCATCCCCACTCACAGATCATCGCGATGCCGATCGTGCCCAAGCGCGTCCAGGAGGAGCTGGATGGGGCGTTGCGCTACTTCGAATACAAGGAACGCTGCGTCTTCTGCGACATGATCGATCAGGAACTCAAGGACGGGTTGCGCATCGTTACCGCCAACGAGCAGTTTATCGTCTTTTTTCCCTACGCCTCGCGGTTTCCGTATGAATGCTGGGTCCTGCCGCGCCACCATACCTCGAACTTCCATGACCTACAGAAGAACGAGGTGACGGAGTTCGCCAAGGCGTTGCGTGAGACAATGCACCGGCTCAAGGTCGTGCTGCGCGACCCGCCGTTCAACTGGATGCTCCACACCACGCCGCTACGCGATGGGGACAATGCGTATTATCATTGGCACATGGAGATCATCCCCAAACTGACGCGCCCGGCGGGATTCGAGTGGGGGACCGGGTTCTACATCAACCCGACCTCGCCCGAGGACGCGGCCAAGTTCCTCAACGAGGATATCGAGAGCGCCCAGGACGTGGGCTGAGCCGCGGCCGTACCCGGCTCTACCGCGCGACCATCGCCTCGCACGTCAGGCGGTGCGCCGCGCGGACCGGCTCGCACAGGCGATAACGCCCCATCAAGGCGCGCGCGTATTCAAGGCCGCGCGCCAGCGAAACGCGGTGACCCGGTGAAACGAAGGTCGGGCGGCAAGCCTCGCGCGAGCGCAACACCCAGCCGATCTGCTCATTTTCATCCATCAACGCGGTCGCCTTGCCCCGACCCTTTGGCAGTCGCCCGAAGCTCCCAATCAGTCACGACTTGGCCCACCCGAGCGAGGGGCAGTCCAGAATCAGCCCCAAGTGACACGCCAGACCCATCCGGCAGGGGTGGGCGATCCCCTGTCCGTCACAGACTAGCAGTTCGGGCCGTGTTTTCAGCCGGCGCAAGAGTGGGATGAGCGGGGGAACTTCGCGGAAGGAGAGCAATCCGGGCACGTACGGGAACGTCGATTGCTGAACGTGAGTCCATTGTTCGATGGCCGACTGGCGCGCGGTGTCCCAGACGACCAGCGAGACGGCGCAACGATTAGTGGCCCGGTCGTAGCCGACGTCCAACACCACGACGCGGCGAGGCGAGGCAACAAAAACGCCGCCGGTTGATCTCGCAAGACCACGCGGCGGCGGGCCTCCTCCTGGAGCTGACGGGCCTGGGCCGGGGTCAGGTCCCAGCGATGGCACCAGACCATCCTCACCCGAGTTGAGATACCTTGATGTTATCAAGCAATAACACGCCGGTGGTGCTGGTATTGTCGCGGATCGACAAGGTGTTGAGGTATGCGGGAGGTTGTTCGAGCTGGACTCCACGCGCCACGTGCGTCCCGTCGATGTAGCCGTCAACCGTGCCCTGGATCAGATCGACTGTATATCGGATATGCGCCCATGAGGCCAGAAAGTAAGGGGCCGACTCCCCCTGCATGTGGATCGTGGGCGTGGTCTGGGCCTCGCTGCGCAGAATCTTGGTGTGGATCGACCCCTCGCTCTGGCCGTCTTTCTCGATGAAGAACCCCAGCAGGTATTTGTTCTTGTCGTGGCAACAGATATCGAACTCGATGCTCAGCTTGCCGTGCACCGGGTTGAACGAGTAGCTGAACAGGCCTTGGCCGTTGCCCTCGTGTTTCTCGTAGCAAATATACTGGTGAGAGCCCCGGGGAGGGGACTCGGTATGGACTTGGAGGGTGGCGGCGTTCCCGACCATTTGCCATCCGGGGGCGGTCTGGCCGGCCGGTTCGGATTCAAAATCGAGTTTCACGCCCGGCTTTTGCGCGGTGCCCGAGGGGCCGCTTCGACCGCCGGGTGGTTCTTCGCCTCCTTGCCCGGCCGGCTCATCGAAGACGGACAACAGGTCATCATCTTCGGCTCCCGCGCCGCCTTGGGAATCCTCCTCCGACCCCAGCCCCGCCGTCTGATCGGACCCTTCGCCCATCATCTCGTCGAAGGAGATCGGACCGGTGTCGATCGAGGCGGGCTCGGGGGCCGGCGGGGGGGCCGTCTCCTCGACCTCGCCCAGGTTGCCCTGGGTGTCTTCGTCAGAAAACAGATCGGCGAACAGTTCGTCCGCGTCGGTGGTGCTCTGTTCGGTCTCCGGCACTTCGACCATCTCGGTTGTCTCTGGAGGCGACCCCGTTTGCGAGGTGCTGGTGTCCTCGCCGCCGAAGAGTTCATCGAGCCCCAGATCGTCGGTCGCCGATGCCTCGGCGGCGGGCGAGGTCGGCCCCGATTCACTGATATCGGCAAAAAGATCATCGGCCGGTTCCTCGGGGGCGGCCGGTTGCGGCGGGGCGACGGGCGAGGGGGCCACTCCACCCAGTGGGTCAATGCTCTTGGACGCGGCCGACGGTTGGCGCGGGGAGAATATCTCGGATTCGGTTCCGCCCCCGGCCGTATCGATCAGTGGGGCGCCGCCCCCCTCCATCTCGCGCATGGGACGAATCGATGTGATTTCATGGACCTTCTTGATCAATGCCTTGTGCCGCTGCAGACCGCGGAACCAGAGGATGATGAGCAGAAGCAGGAGGCCTCCCCCAACGCCGCCGCCGAGGGTTTGGAGCTTCTTGAGCTGGTCATCGCTGGCTGGGCTTGCGGTCGCTCGGTTTTGCTCTTGGGTGCTAATGCCGGCGCTGAGCGCACGGACCTGATCCTCGACCGGGTAGTTTGGATCAAAGGAAGAGATCTGATCATATAAACCGATGGCCCGCTTCCTGTCTCCGATCGAACCGGAGGCCAGTTGCTTAGCCCTGTCTTCGAGCGTCTTGATCCGGGCGGCGGTTTGCTCGGCCATGCCGGGGTCGATGTAGCCCTGGAGCCGAGTCTGACAGTATCGGATCCGACTCTCGACGAAGTAGCGCAGCCCCAGCTTATTGTCCCGATCCCGCTCCAGAATCCCCTGCAGGCTCTGCATCGCCCTGTTGAACTCGCCGGCCAAGATCAGATTCTCGGCCTGCTTCTTCAATTCATCGGTGTCCTTCTGGAGCTGGCTGACCTCGGACCGTTCCTGTTCGAAGCGGCCGATGATCGAGCTGACCTGGTCGTCCAGTCGCGCCAGGCGCTTATTGAGGTCGAGCACCTGATTAGCCAAGGGATTGCCTTTGCGCTGCTCCCGTTCAATCAAAATATATTCGATAACCTCCTTCTGCCGTTCCTCGGAGAGATTTTTGAACACGTCCTGCTGCATGATCGAGTGGGTCACCAGGGTCTCCGGATCGACCGTCGGGGGCTGGACTTCGCCCGGCGGCGGCAACGCCAGACGGGCCTCAAGGTCCTTGATGCGCAGCTTTTGGGCCGTGCGGTAGTCCATATTGAGAATCCGTCCGAGGGCAACGAACGAGTCGCGTTGGGTGAAAACGCCGACCCGCAAATTGTGGAAGATGCCAAAGCGATACGCCTCGACGTTGCTGAAACCGGCGTCGGTCAGTCGGCGTTTGGCCTCTTCGGCCTCCGCCGGGCCAGGAAACTTAATTACAATCGTAAACGACCTGGGCGCGGCGATCTCCCTGAGCGGGGCGGCGGTCCCGGCCCGTGTCAGGCCGACGCTGTTGACCCCATCGTCATCAAGACGCCGCCTCGCCTCAATGGCCATGTCCTGGGTCAGGAAGTGCCCGTACAACACCCGATAGGTGTTGCCTTCGTCATCCAGATAGACGGGGCGGACGCCGAGTCCATCGAGCATTCTCTTGACTTCCGTGGCGTCATTGAGGTCCTGATTTTCGATGATCACGATGCGATAGGCCGTCTCCCGGCCACCTTGCGCGGCACCCCTCTCCGCCCCCCAGGCGGTCATTAGGCACACCACGCAAGCCATCGCGATCGAATGGGGTGTCACCCCACGAATTTTCATGCCCATTAGCCTCTCTCTATCGTGGATTGATTGACCGGGTTTTTGGACTTTTCTCCATCATGGAGGGATAGCCCCGCGCCCCAGTCAACATCAACACGCATCCGGAACACTCAAAAGCATCCGCATTGCGTATTCGCGTTTTCTCCCAAATCACCTCAGCCAGCACAACCGACTATTCACCATCCTCATGGATAAATCGGCTTGCGTCAAGCCTTTATCAACGACAGGGATAGACCCATCAATGACTTTTTTAGAGGCGGCGGCTTGGGCCAGGGGCGGGCTGAGCGCGCTTCCGGCGTGCCCCACCATGGGGTTGCGCGCCTCATGCCCAGGAAGTTGACCGGGATGGAGCTTTTTGATGCTCAAATGGGCCCACCTGACCGCCCGCGGGGACTTCGACTCCCTCCAGGAGCGAATGCCGGATCACGGCGCCGTCCCCAACCCTCGCATCGATCAACTCGCAATGGGGCCCGATCCGGCAGCGTTCACCGATAACCGTCAGCCCGCGCAGGAGTGTGAACGGCTCCACGACCGTGTCGCGCCCGACGTCCACGGGGTCCTCCACGTAAGTTGTCGCCGGATCAATGATGGTCACCCCCCGCTCCATCAGGCGGCTGAGCGCGCGCCGGCGCAGATGACCGGCCGCCGTCGCCAGTTGCTCGCGGTCGTTGACCCCCAGCGACTCGGACTCATCGGATGCCAGGACCGCCCGGACCGGCTTGCCCCGCTCATGCAAGATTCGCGGCACGTCGGTCAGGTAATACTCCCCTTGGGCGTTCTCGTTGGCGACCTCGGCAAGGGCCTCAAAAAGCAGCGAGCAATCCAGACAGTAGGTCCCGACGTTGATCTGGTCGATGGCCCGTTGCTCCTCGGTGCAATCCTTCTGTTCGATGATCCGCTCGACCGCGCCCCCCGCGTCGCAAATGACGCGTCCGTAGCCGGTGGGGTCGGTCAAGCGCGCGGCCAGCACCGCGCCGGTGCCCCCCCGCTCCTTGCCTGCGTCTATCAAGCGCTGCATCGTCTGGGCCGTGATCAGCGGGGTGTCGCCGCACGTAATCAGCACGTCCCCATCAAAGCCATCCAGTTGAGGCTTGGCCTGGAGCACGGCGTGGGCCGTTCCCAGGCGCTGGGCTTGTTCAATACATCGCGCCCGCGAGCCGACGTGGTGTTGGACCCTGTCGCCCTCATGGCCGACGATCACATAGATCCGTTCCACCCCCACCCCCACGGCCTCGACGGCACCGAGCACGAAATCGAGCATCGGCCGGCCGGCGATTTCGTGCAGCACCTTGGGCAGGTCCGCGCACATGCGTTTGCCCACGCCGGCGGCCAAGATGACGGCCGCGAGCGGACGTCTGGTCATCTGACGAGTCCCTTCCTTCGGGTGGTCCAGATTCGAACCGGGTCCGGCGCCGGCCCGGCAAAAAGACGCCGCGCGCGGAGGGGCCATGGCACGCGGCCGAAAGGTCTTTGGCTGGGGGTGCAGGATTCGAACCTGCGCATGCCGGAACCAAAATCCGGTGCCTTACCAACTTGGCTAACCCCCAGCATCCATCTCCACTTCTATCCCATTTCGGTTTCCTCTGTCAATCAGCTGGACGCATGTTCCGCTACACGCATGGGGCTCCTGAGGACATCCAAGTCATCGGTCTCGCCCCCAGGTAGATGAGAAAAAACAGTCGAAATTCGTGACTTGAAATCCTCGTTTCCCTACTGTACGATGGTTCGGAAAGTGCTTCTGGGGATCGAAGCCGAAGATGATGATTCGGTGGGAAATCTCTCACATACGTGTCTACCAGGACTGTTTCGGCAGCACCTTGCCTCACCGCCCATGAACCGCTTGTCCGAGCCCATCGGGCTCAACCCCAAGACCCTTCAGCTTCGCCCATCGGGTTTTTATAAAAATCGACCAGGTTGCTCAACGGGGCATGGCATGGACGAGAGCGGGGAGATCGGCTGTCGGTTGGTGATCGAAAAAAGAGACCATTACGTAACGAATGCCGGCCAATTTGTCGATAGGTCTTAAGGCCAACAACTTGGATTCTCGATTCCCGCAGGTCAGACCTCTTTGCTTCCAGGACCCCTATCTCCCGCGGTTAAGTTGCGAGCGAACCCGTGATTTAGGCGGCTGGGAGGCGTTTTATATTATGAAGAGGGCGAATCGGCCCAAGGACGGCATGGAGAACTAGAAATGGTATCGGACACCGCCACGGCGCTCCTCGGGCAGCTGGCCCGACAGCAGATCGTGAAGATCAACGACGTCATCATCGAAGTCGCCACGATGAACGGCTCGGGAAGCCAGTCGGCCAACCTAGTCCTCGCGCGCGCGATCTTCCAAATGGGCGTGCCGGTCGGGGCCAAAAATACGTTCCCGTCAAATATTCAAGGCCTCCCGACCTGGTTCACGATTCGCGCAAACAAAGAAGGCTGGGTGGCCCGAGGACGCCACATAGACGTCTTGGTCGCGATGAACCCCGATTCGGTCGACGACGACCTGGCGGGGCTCCGACCGGGCGCCAACGTCATCATTCGCGATGATCTGGAGGCCCATGTCACCCGCACCGATTTGAATGTCATCACCGCCCCCTTCGCCCAGCTGGTTAAGGAGGCGTGCGAGATCGCCCGCCTGCGCCGGCTGGTTGTCAACATGATGTATGTCGGCGTTTTGACCCACCTGCTCCAGATCGAGATCGAGGAGGTTTACGCGGCACTCGAAAAGCAGTTCGGCCGCAAGCCCAAGGCGCTGGAAATCAATCGCGGCGCGGTGGACCATGCGTGGCGTTGGGCCAAGGAAAGACTCGATCCGTTCTCCTCCCTTCGCATCGAGCGGATGGAAGCCACCGAGGGCAAGGTCCTGATCGAGGGCAACCGGGCCGTTGCCCTGGGCGCGATCTGGGGTGGGGTTACGGTCGTCTCCTGGTATCCCATCACGCCCAGCAGTTCGGTGGCCGAGGCACTGACCGAACACATGACCAAGCTGCGCCGCGACCCCCGGAGCGGCAAGGCGACCTTTGCCATCATCCAGGCCGAGGATGAGTTGGCGGCCATCAGCATGGCCGTCGGGGCCGGTTGGGCCGGCGCGCGGTCGATGACCTCCACCTCGGGGCCGGGCATCTCGCTGATGGCTGAGCAGGCAGGGTTGTCCTTTTTCGCCGAAATCCCGCTGGTCATCGTCGACGTGCAACGCATGGGACCATCGACCGGTTTACCCACCCGCACGTGTCAGGGCGACATTTTAAAGGCCTACTACCTCTCCCACGGCGACTGTAAACATCTTTTACTCATCCCCGGCTCGATGCAGGAATGTTTCGATTTCACCTGCGAAAGCTTTAATATCGCCGAGCGCTTCCAGACCCTGGTCTTCGTGATGAGCGAGCTTGATTTGGGGATGAATCTGTGGATGAGCGATCCGCTCGAACCGCCCAGCAAGCCGATCGATCGCGGCAAGGTCTTGAGTGCCGAGCAGGTGGAACGTCTGGGGGGCTTCAAGCGGTATGAAGACGTGGACGGGGACGGCATTGCCTACCGCACCCTGCCGGGAACCGACAACCCCAAGGCCGCCTACTTCACGCGCGGGACCGGCCACACCGAGACGGCCACCTACTCGGAAAAGCCCGAGGATTGGGTGAGAAACATTGACCGGCTGGCCAAGAAGTTTGAGACCGCCCGCAAGGAACTGCCCCCGCCGGCCATCCATCCCGGTCGTGGGTCGCGGTTCGGGGTGATCGCCTACGGCTCGTCGGACCCGGCGATGCTCGAGGCGCTTCATCTGTTTGAGAAGGAGCACGGGTTCCGGCCCGATTACCTGCGCATCCGAGCCCTTCCGCCGCACCCCCAGGTGCTGGATTTCATCGAGAACTACGAAACGGTCTACGTGGTCGAACAGAATCGTGACAGCCAGATGGCAAGCGTCTTGCGGGCCGAATGGCCGGGGGTCGCGAGCCGGCTGCGATCGGCCCTCCATTACGACGGGATGGCCATCGACGCAGTGAGCATTGTGGAACTAATCCTCGGCCATGAAGGCGACTCGCAGGGAGAAGCATCGAGATGAGTACCGCCACGACCGAACAGGTCCCCAACAAGATGAAAGGTCCCAAAGTAAACCGCATTGGCTTGAGCCAGCTCGAATACAAGGGCCAGCCCTCGACCCTGTGCAAGGGTTGCGGTCATGATTCGATCACCAGCCAGATCATCTCCGCCTTCTGGGAGCTGGGCATCGAACCGCACAGGGTGGCCAAGATGAGTGGCATTGGCTGCTCGAGCAAGACGACGAATTACTTCCTGGGTGAATCCCACGGCTTTAACAGCGTTCACGGACGCATGGCACCGATCGCCACCGGCTCGCACCTGGCCAATCGTGGGTTGATTCACATCGGCATCAGCGGCGACGGCGATACCGCCTCGATCGGCTTGGGCAACTTTTTGCAGATGGTCCGGCGCAACGTCCCGATCCTCTACATCATCGAGAACAACGGGGTGTATGGCTTGACCAAGGGCCAGTTCTCGGCCACGGCCGACCGCGGCTCGCTGAATAAGGGCGGCGTGATGAACGAGTCGGAGCCGATCGACTGCTGCATGATGGCGTTGATGATGGGGTGCCAGTTCGTCGCACGCTCGTTCTCGGGCGATTTCAAGCAGCTCAAGCCGCTGATCAAGGCCGCCCTGAGCCACAATGGGACGGCACTGCTCGACATCGTCTCCCCTTGCATCACGTTTAATAACCATGAAGGTTCCACCAAGAGCCTCACCTACGCCAAGACCCATCAAGAATTGCTCCACCAGATCGGTTTCGTCCCGAATTTCGAACCGATTACGGCCGATTACGACGAGGGAGAAGTCAGGAGAATCGAGTTGCCCGACGGGGCCACCATCACGCTCAAGAAGCTGAACCGGGATTACGATCCCAGCAACAAGGAACAGGCCGTGGCGTTGCTGGAAAAGTCGTCCAGGGAGCAGACTTTCCTGACCGGCCTCATCTATCACAACGACAAGGCGCCGCCGATCGCCGAGAATCTGGCTCTGGTGGACGAGCCACTGGCGACACTGCCCGAATCGGTCATCCGCCCTGGGCCCGAGAAACTTGCCGAAATCATGGAATCGCTCAAGTAGGCGCTTCCCATCCCGTCCCCCAATTCCCGATCCCGGAGGCGACCGCCGCTCAATTCCGCCCTGGCAACGGCAAGTCCTCAAGTCGGAGGGCAACGTTGACGATAAGGAATCAAAGCCGAAAGGCCTGCCTGATTGGCCGATTCCGACGACCGAATTGACCCTAAAGATGCTAGACACAAACCTGATCGAGTCCGTCAACCCCGGGTGCCCAACCGGCGAGAGCACCCCAAGTGAGAAGACGATATGAACCGGCAACTGAACATCGAGGTCCGTGAGCATGACCAGTTGACCATTATCGAACTGCGCGGCCATCTGGTCCAAACCGAGGTGCGCAAACTGAAGAGCAGCCTGGGAGAGGCCCTGAGCGAAAGCCGACGCTACGTTGTTATTGATCTCTCGCACACTCAGTTCATCGACAGCTCGGGCATCGGTGCCCTGGTCCACGTGCGATCGGAGTGTAATCGGTTCGAGGGCGCGCCGCGGCGATCGTCTTTCCCTGCCAGAAATCGATCCGGGGGACGTTAGTGTCCGCCTCGATCGATCGCGTGATTCCTTGTCACGAAAACCTCCAGATGGCCCTGGAGGCGTTTTGAGCCAGCCACGGCCTGGACAATCCTCAGCCCGAACTCCCTCCGGCGGTCGTTGGCAACGTCAACACCGATGCCTTGATGCTGATCCGGATGGTCATTGAACAGATGGCGCGCAGGATGGATTCGGTCGATGGACGTCTGCTCGGCATCGAATCTCAACTACAGCACTTCAACTCACATCGAGCGGCGCGTGACGTTGTCCCAACCGCCTCCTCAAGTTCCTGATTCCGCAACTCCGGCGACCTGCGAGCGATAGAGGTCATACGTTCGGAGGGCGGTGTCTTCCCAACGGTAGGCGGCCGCGCAATATCTCCCGCGCTTGACGAATTCCTCGCGCATGGCCGGCAGATCGAGCACCCGATCCAGGCTCCTCCACAGGCTGGCCGACTCGTTGGGTTCGAAATAGAGCGGCGCGTCGCCCAGGATCGAGGTCATGGGCTCGCGACGCGCGCAAATCACCGGCACCCCGCGGCTCATGGCCTCCAAGGGCGGCAGGCCAAAGCCCTCATCCAACGAAGGAAAGATCAGGACCAGCGCCCCACGATAGAGTGCCTCCAGTTGGCGGGCGTCGCTGTGCGGAAGCAAGGCCACCCGCCGGCGCGCCAGGGCGGAGAGTTGACGGGCGCGTCGCTTGCAGGCGTGTTCGCCGAGCCCGCTCCAGACCAGCGAGGGGGCGTCGGGTCGTTTTTGGAAGTATAGGCTGAGCGCGGAGAGCAGGAAATCGAGATTCTTGTGCGTCTGATCGATCCCCGTCGCCAGCAGCCACGGGGCTCTCAGCTCCGTGCCGGCCAGTGAGGAGAGGCGTGGGGGTTCCAGGGCAATGTCACCCATGGGCGCGCGGCCGGCGCCCAAGGGGATGAGCGTCACTCGATCGCGATCGATTCCCGCCAGCTCCTCCAACTCGAGCTGCGTCTTCTCGCTGGCCGCGACCAGGCGCGAACGCCCGCTCATCCGTAGCCGGGTCAGAAAAAAAGCCTGGTAACGGCGTTTCGCCCATGATCCGTAACGCAAGTGGAACAAGTCGAAGACGTTGACGACAAGCTTGGGGGCCTTGACGCGCGGCAGGTTGTAATGGGGATAGTGGAACAGGTCGACCGGCCCGGGATCGGGATAACGAAAGAACGCGCGCCCGCCGTAAAGGGGGGCATCGAAGGGATGCCAGGCGGACACCGCCAATCCCTCCGGCATCTGCGAGCGCACTCGCTCGGGACCGACTACGCTGAATCGCAGGGGAAGCTGGAGGCGCGCGAAGGCCCCCAACAATTCTCGCACATAGGTCCCCAACCCGCTCATCTCCCATGTGCGCACGTCGATTCCGACGTGAAGGGGGCGGTCGCCGATGTTCTCGGGCGGCGGACCTGCCTCACTGGCTTCAGCCTCTTGCTCTGCGGCGATTAGACCCCGGTCCATCGGCGGCGCTTTAAGGTAGGATGTGGTGAAGACGAGGGACTCGACCCGGTCCCCGGACTCGGATCCGCGGCCGGATCGAACGCCGCAAGCGCCGGCCGCTACCAGCCGTAGCCGATGCGTTCAGCCAGCTCGGGCGGCAGGCCGTTATCCAGAATGGCCTTCTGCGCCGCCTCGATATCATACGGGACGCGGTGAAAGGCAACGCTCTTCTCGTCGAGATTGACCGTGACGAAGCAAGCCTGGGGGTTATGGTCGCGGGGCTGGCCGACGCTCCCGACGTTAATGAGGTAACGCTCCCCCTCCTTGATTTTGATTTTTCTGATGTCCTCATCGGGACAACTCAGGTCTTTACCGTTCTTGATCACGATGGCGGGCTGGTGGGAGTGACCGATGAAGCAGAACAGGTGCTGGAACTGCTCAAATCCGGTCCGGGCGTCGCCGAATGTCAATACGTAGCCCCAGCGTTCGGGCTGATAGGGAGAGGCGTGGGCGAAGTAGAATTCCTCGCCCAATTCGCAGGTGTATGGCCGCTCCTGGAGCCACGCCGCGTTCTCGGGACTCAATTTGTCGCAGGTCCATTTGACGGCGACTTTCGCGATCTCGTTAAAAAACTTGATGTCGGTTCGTCCGATCGCGGCGTGGTCGTGATTGCCCGCCAGCGTCGGAACATTCCGATCGATCATGGCCTGGCAACACTCATTGGGATAGGCACCGTAGCCGATCACGTCGCCACAGCAAATCAGCGTATCAATCCCTAGGCTATCGATGCGTTCCAGGACTGAGTTCAGAGCGTGAAAATTACCGTGAATGTCGGAAAAAACAGCGATGACCCGCGCGGTCTCAGTACTCATAGTCTCTCCCGGTCAACTTCCTTAGTTGCCGGGCGGCTTGCTTGCGGATGGCCAGACTCTTATTGGTCAAGGCCCGTTCCCACATGAGCACCTCATCGTCGGATTCTTCGGACGAGGTCTCGCCGCCCCCCGTGGCGGATTCTTGGACCAGCTGCTTTTCAGTTGCCGCCTCCGCCACGTCTATAGACGGAGGGGTTGTATCAGGTGTGGGCTCAACTTTCAACGCACATTCGTCGGTCCGATCGGGAAGATCCACCTCGACCGTTTCCAGATAGGCCCTGCCCAATTCGGTCACCAATTGGGCGGAAGACTCAGCCGGGTCCGGAAGGATCGGGGCCTCACCCACACGGTCCAGGTCCAGTTCGTCCCAACCTGATTCATCCAGGGTTTCGGTGGGACTGGGGGGTTCGGCGGGAGGGAAGACGGCCGTTGGTTCCGCGGGCGTCTCGGCGACGGATTCGCTGTCGTGATCATCGTCGTTCGGCTCATCGGCCTGGTCATCCGAGAATGAGCGTCGCTGCTCAACCGCCTCCTTGAGTTCGGCGGCGGCGAAAGCGATCTCCCGTTGCTCGTTCAATTCCTGGCGTAAGTATTCGGCTTCTCCGGGATGAACCTCGACGGGTTCCTCCTCATCGAATTGCGTGGGCGCGACGCACTCATGCTCCGAATCCTGCCCCGACGAGCCGTTGTCGATCGAGTCGGCCGTGACCTCCGGCGTCGGCGTCGGCTCATCATCTTCAACGGTCTCAGCCTGCTTGTCGACCGGTAGCTCAACGCTCACGGGGTTCAGAAAGGTAATTCGCTGTCCTTCGGGCATGGCCTGGTCGAGCAACGCCAACTCCTCCTCGACGCTTCCGACGGCCGCCGACTCCTCTTGCCATCTCTCCGGCATTTCGACCGGCTGGCGCACCCCCGGCCGGACCTCCTGGAGGGTCTCATGGAGCCGAAACGTCAGTTGGACCGTTGGTCCCAATTGGATGATGTCTCCGTCACGCAACGAGGCCTCCTCGACCGCCTCCCCGTTGACGGTCGTATGCCGCCAGGAACCCTCGTCGCGGATGACGAACTCGGGCTGGTGCCATTCGATTAGCGCGTGCTTTTTGGAGACGAACCAATCGGTCAGCCGGATATCATTCTCCGAACCACGCCCGATTTGCGTCGTGCCCTCGGGCACCATGAAGGTCTGGCCCTTCTGGCGACCCTTGGAGACGATCAGCTCGGCGTAGCGCTTTTGCTCGACGACCATCGTCCCTTCGCTCAACGACGGGTGCGCCTTGAGCTGGTCGGCGGGCCGTTGATCATAGAAATAAAGTTTGTGTTTGCCGATCGTGATGACGTCTTTGTCAACCAGGTCTGTTTTCTTGACCTTGACCCCGTTGACAAACGTGCCGTTGGAACTGCCCTGGTCGCCGATCAAATACTTCTCGCCATCGAACTCGACGACGGCGTGCTTGCGCGAGACGGCCAGGTTTTCGATGACGATTTCATTCTCCGGAGCGCGCCCGACGCTCAGCGCTTCCTTCACGAAGAAGTATTTTTGAACAATGTTGGCACCCAGTTTGACGATGATCTCGGGCATCGGTCCGCTCCCTATTAGTCATTCTACAACGCTATGAGACTTCCGGACACCACCCTACAAAATTATATTTCGCGACAGCTCAAGCATAGCATGGCCCCGATTTAGCCTGTCAAAGACTATTTTCGGCATTTCGAGGGCCGATCTTGAGCGTAACTTCACCAAAATGAGGGTTTAGGCTCGATGCTTGGTGTCGCTCACGGGGCGGTTCCGCGGGCGGTTAAATACGTGTGTCCTTGCCCGGCGGGGCAGTATGATGGGTTTCGGATTCGGCCCCGGCGCCCGGCCGCCGGCCACCCATGCGATTCGGCTCCTTCGATCCCCAGCAGGCACGGTCCAGTGAATCGACCTCCCGGCGTCCACGTCAAGCCTCTCACAATCGAGCACCTGGATGAAATCCTCGAATACTGGCGGGAGGCCCACCCCCTGCACCCCATGGATGCCGGCCTGCTCCGCGAGCGTCTGTTCGAGAGCGGCCGGTCCGATCCGGAGCTGATCCTGGCCGCGCGAGACGACGGGGGGCGGCTCGTGGGGATGGTCCGGGGGGATTACCCGGGAGGGTTGGCGGCGGATGCGGCCGGCGTGCGCTGGCTTGGCGTGGCACCCGACTGGGCCGAGAAGGGCGTCGAGACCACCCTGCTTGACGCGCTCGTCGAGAGGCTGACCCGGCGCGGGGCCTGTAAAATCTACATGCTCGCCTCGCCCCCGTATTACCTGCGGCCGGGGGTCGATACCCGTGAGACCGGCCTGATCGCGACCCTGCTCAGGCTGGGCTGGGAACACGAGCGAACGGTTTTCAACATGACCGTGGAGCTGGCGCGCTGGGCCATGCCGGGTCCCGATCGCATCTTCGGGCAGGACCGCTCCGGGTATGAGGTCCGTCGCGCAATGCCCACGGACGAACCGCCGCTATCGGATCTGATTCTTCGCCACTGGACCCGCAACTGGCTGGAGGAATGCCGACTGGCCTTCCGCCACGACCCGATCAAGCTGTTCGTCGCCACGCTGGGCGAGGAGATCGTCGGTTTTGTGGCCCATGAGGTCAATCAGTGCCTAGGCAGCTACGGCCCGACCGGCGTCGCGCCTTTCCACCGGGGCACCGGCCTGGGCCGCCGACTACTCTGGGCATCCCTCGGCGAACTCAAGCGGCTGGGCCGCCCCGTCTGCGAGATCGGCTGGGTCGGGCCCGTCGCCTTCTATCACCGGGCCTGCGGCGCCACGCTGGGACCGGTATACTGGGTGCTCAAGAAAGACGTTGTGCCGGAAGGTTAAGCATCTGATGGGAAAGCGTCTATCATTACAAGCGCCCCTAAAAATTCAGTCCCGGCAGGGACGATCGCTTTCAGCCCGCCACGGGAGTGGCGGGAAATCAAACCGATAACGAATTGGAGTCCCGTAGGGACGACTGCAAACCGAATTTTTAGAGGTTCCCATATCTCTCTTCAAGCAAAAGAGCAGGTTATCGGTCACGGTTTGCCTGCTGCAGAACATTGGCGTCCACCAAGTCTTGAGGTCTTCCCGTCGCCCGTTTGTTGCGGATGAGATCGTCCCGCCCTATGACGGGGACCGATTGTTCGGCGATCTCCATGGATTCCCGACGTCCCCACGCCTCGCTGAATTCCACGCCGTCGATGGAGGTAAGAATGTCAATGCGACGGGGCGCCACTCCGATTTGGTACACGGTATCCGGCTTGGCCAGGTCTTCGGCACTCAAGTCGATCAGTGGAGCGCCGAACCGTCGCAGGGCCCTCCACGTTCTTTCCGCGTTTTCTCGGGAACGACAGATCCAAAGGTCCATGTCTCCAGTCGCTCGAGGCGAACCGTGGGCGGCCATGGCGTAGGCCCCAACCAGGAGAAAATCAACGCCTTCGCCGGATAACGCGCTCAACATCTCGCTGTAGTCTCTGTTCAGCAACGTCCTCTCCCATGAAGGCCCACGCGTCAACCGTCAGTTGCCACATCATCCCCACGCGCTCGGCCGGCGTGGTATCCCGCAGGTCGTCCATGACACCGTCTTGGTCCTTGAGGCGGGTGACGCGGATTTTTTTGGGGTGATCATCCATTCGCTCCAGTATAGCATTGGGACGATCTTTCGCCACGGGAAACAAGTCCTCTGATGATTTGGCGTCTTTTGATGATGGATGGGAGGAGGAAAATAAGAATGCGGTTTTATGTGACCGTCCTACGAGCCCTGGGCCCGTTGTTGATTTTCCCTTTGCTCGCGAGTTGCGCGGTCCTCAAGACGACCGGCAAGGTTGTGGTGACGCCGGTGACGGTCGTGCGGGACGTCGTGGATGTTCCCCTGGTGAGCACGACGAACGTCTTTGAATACTTCGCCGATCAAACCAAGATCGCGCGGGTGCCTCATACGGGGGTGGGGTGGAATTGGAAGGGGGGCTTCAATTTCGGGATTGGATATAACGTGAGCCACTTTTTGTTTAAAGGGCTGTCCTGGGTGTTCGGCGCGGTCGATTATACGATCTGCCGCGCGAGGTTGCCACGATCCTCAGAAAGCTGAACTTCATCGAGGTCCGACGGCGGGGTTCGCACAGACAATACAGATATCCGGACGGCAAACAGACAACCGTCCCATTCCACTCCGGCCGAGACATCTCGCCCCACTTGCTCCGCGAGATCGCTAAAGACATCGATCTTACGATCGAGGCGTTCGTTAATGAACGATAAGACCGATTCCATCAACCGATGTTTCAGGTTCCTCATATGCTATTTCGGGACACGCGCCATCATGGTTTGGACAGGTGTAATTCAGTTGGTTCACACAAACTCAACCCGATAATCCGCCGGGATGAGGCCGGCGGTGGCGGCTTCGGCTAGGAAGCGTTCGATGGCCGGGCGGGCTTTGGTTCCGGTTTCTAGGGTCCAGTCGTTGACGTACATGCCGATGAAGCGGTCGGCGAGGGCGTGGTCGAGGCCGCGGCCCCATTGCAGGGCGTGGTCGACGGCCTCTTTGCGGTGGGCGAGGCTGTATTGGATCGAACGGCGCAGGACGCGGTCGATGCGGCGCCGTAGCTCGGGGCCCAGGTCGCGGCGCACGGCGTTGACGCCCAGCGGCAAGGGCAGGCCGTCGTGGCTCTCCTGCCACCATTTGCCCAGGTCGACGATGCAATGGAACCCGTCGCGCTCCCACGTCAGTTGTCCCTCGTGGATAATCAGCCCGGCTCCCACGGCGCCGTCGCGCACGGCGGCGAAGATTTTGTCGAACGGAACGACCTCGTATTTGAAGTCGCCCATGAACATCTTGAGCGTTAGGAAGGCACTGGTGTATTCGCCCGGCACGGCGATGGTCTTGCCGCGCAGGGCCTCGAGGATTATCGGCCCGCGCGTGATGACCATCGGGCCGTAACCGTCGCCCATGCTGGCCCCGGTGTTGAGCAACACGTAGCGGTCGCACAGGTGCGAATAGGCATGCGCCGAGAGGGCCGTCACCTCCAGCTCGCCGCGGAAGGCGAGCTGGTTAAGCGTCTCGATGTCCTCGAGCACGTGTTCGAAGCGCAGCCCTTCGGCATCGACCTGCTCGCGAGCCAGGCCGTAGAACATGAAGGCGTCATCGGGATCGGGGCTGTGGCCCAGACGGATGGGGTCGACCAGAAGTTGCGGCACCAGAACCTCCGCCATGAAGATGCGATCACGCGTGGGTCATCCCACGCCGCTGGCATCTTATCGAAACGAGCCATGACCAACGAGAAAAAATTGGCTTAATTCGTCTTGCGTCGCAGGTTGAGTTTTTTGGTCACGAATTGACGCATATCGCGGTCCCAGGCGAGGGCCGGGACAATAAAGGTTGCCGCAAAAAGGGCGGCCATCACGGCGAGGCGGGCGAATGGCCCTTGCGCGCCGAACAGGCCGGTCCCGAGTGCGACGGCGGCCATCAATCCGCCCAGCGCCGCGGGTCGCAACCAATCGGCGGTCTCGACCGGCGGCCGATACTCGCGCGGCGTGGCGGCCACTTGGGCCAGGCACATCAGCCCATAAGAGGCCAACGTCGCGTAGACCACCCCCATGACGCCATGGCGCGGGATGAGCCACAGGTTGAGCAGGATGTTGAGCAGCGACGCCGCCGCGACCGTGATCATGATTACGCGCGAGCGTTTGAGCAGCGTCAGGCCGTGCATGGCGACCAGGAAGATGGGGGAGATCGAACGGGTCGGCTCCAACGCCCCCGCCCGGTCGACATCCGCGTGGTGGCAACCTTCAACCGTGATCTGGGCCAGATGGTGGCCGAGAAGAGCTTCCGAGAAGACCTCTACTTCCGGCTTAACGTCATGCGGCTGCATCTGCCGCCCTTGCGCGAGCGGACCGAGGATATCTCGACGCTCGTCCACCACTTCATCGGAAAGTTCAACGTACGCTTTGGGAAAAGTGTCGAAGGTGTGTCGCCCGAGGCATTGGCGCTTCTCGAGCGGTACGACTGGCCGGGGAATATCCGCGAGTTGGAGAACGTCATCCAACGCGCAATGGTCATGGCCGGCGGCACGCGGATCGGCCCCGAAGCCCTGCCGGCGCAACTGCGCGAGCGCGCCGCCCAAGGCGTGACGAGTTGGAAGGCCGAAAGTTCAGCGGACGGCCATCACGGCGGACCTGCCGGTGATGCCTCCGACCTCATTGCCATGCCCCCCATCGATTTCTCCGCGCCACTGGCCAAGTCCATCGAAAAGCTGATCGAGGAGGCCGAGAAAAAGCATATCGCCACCGCCCTGGAGCGCACCGGCGACCGCCGCCAACGAAGTCCCGACCTGCTCGGAATCAGTCGTAAGAGCCTCCACAACAAAATGCAAAAATACGGGATGTTTGATCGCGACAAGGATTAGGTCCAAGGGACCAAGCCGATCCCATCCACGGCCAGCTTAGCGTTTCCCGGCCAGGACCAGCATTTGATCCGAACGCAGGGGGTCGAACGCCGCGGCATTGAAATCCCCATGGATGGCCATCCGTTCAAGCCCGGCCCGCTCGAGCATTCGGCCGATCTGGGCCGGCGTGTAAAGCCGAAAGCGGTAACGGGCCCGTTCCTCGCCGCCCGGCCAGCGCCAGCGCGTGCGGTTCTCCAGACATTGGGTCCGGGGGTCCCAGGCGAAGCGCTCCCGCGCCTCGTAGCCGCCCCCCCGATAGCAGATGAGCGGCCGGCGGGCGACCAGCGCAATCAACGCCTGCCGATTGGGCAGGTCCATGACCAACCGACCGCCGGGCTTGAGCACGCGCGCCCATTCGCCGAGCACCGCCCGGTCGTCGCGCGCGGCCAGTCCCTCGCGGCCCACCGGCGGGTAATAGCCGAAGCTGTTGAGCAAATTCAGGACGACGTGAAACGACCCAGCCGCGAAGGGGAGGCGCCGATAGTCGCAAAGACAAAGGCGGGCCGCCTGGCCGAGGCCATCCTCGCGCAGGTACCCCGGATTCAGATCGACCCCAAACAGCCGCAAACGGGACCGCCGGGCACTCAGGCTTTTCAGGTGGCGGCCATAACCGCACGGGGCGTCCAGCCAGCGCTGACTCGCCCGCGGCCGGAGGGCGCGAAGCAGAAAGTCCACTTCGGCATTGGTCTGTTGCTCGGGCAGCAGGTAATGCTTATAGAGATGATAGTAGCCTCGTCCGAAGTATCGCTCGGGATGGTGTGCCGGCCGCTGGGCCATCTCAGCCGCGGACGTAATTGAGACGGGTGATCAACAGGTAGACAACCAACATGAAAAGCATCACCGGCGCCCAACCCGCCGCCGCCGGCGCCAGCACACCTTCATTGCCGAGATTCACGAAGAAGCCGCTGAGCACATAGAATCCGATTGCCACGAGCAATCCCAACGAAACCCCGCGAGAGAACCGCCGCGCATGTACATCGGTAGCCACGCTGAAACCGAGCAGGACCATCAGCGTACAGACGACGGGGAACGCCAGTTTTTTGTGGAGCGAGGTACCGTATTCCGCGACTTTCTCCCCGCCCTTCTCCTCGAGTAGGCGGGTATAATGACTCAGCTCCTTATAGTTCATTTTTTCGGGATCCTTGGAGCGACTGAGGAACTCGGGGAGCTTATGTTCCATGGGAATCCGGTACGGAACGTGGATCGCGTCGTAACTGCGTTGGGTCCCGTCATCGTCGAAGGTCCAGCGCTCGGCCCCCTGGAACTCACAGACCACCTCGTCGTCTCCCTCGGACTGGACGAACCGTCCCGTCTGAGCGTCAATCCGCTCCATGACGTGGCTGCCGTCCTCGCTCACCATGAAAATGGTCGGGAATTCCATTCGACGATCGAGTGAGTAGTAGCGTTCCATCGCGTAGAAGCTGTTGTCCCTGCCCTTGACGATCAGGTTTTTGCGTTTGGCGTGGCGGGTTTCGGACTGACCGGCGATGACGACCTTGATCAGGTGTTCGGCGTGTTTCTCGCTCCTGGGGACAATCTCCTCGTTGAAAAAGAACGTAAAGACGGTCAGCCCCAAGCCGAAGACCAACGCCGGCAGCGCCAGCGTGGCGTAACTGACGCCGGCGGCCACCATGGCCAGGATTTCGCGGTTCTTGGCCAGCATCCCATAGGCGAAAATGGTCGAGAGCAATCCGATGAGGGGAAAGACTTCGGCCAATTTAAACGGGATGGTGAAGATGAGATAGAGGACTACGTCGAGCAGGGCCGCCTCGTGTTCAAGGAACTCGCCCCGCTCGTCATAGAGCTCGTAGACCAGAAGGGCCACGGTAAAAAAACAAAGGAACAACCAGAAGAAATGGAAGATTTCCCGGAACAGGTAACGCGAGATGATTTTCATGGACGCAGCCGGACCTCTTTGTCAGCGCGCGCGGGGTAGATCAAGCATTTTGCCCGCGACTCCCGGGCCGGTCACCAAATTAGTCGGCATGGCCGCAATCCAGCAAGGGAAATCCCCCCACCGGGGATCGGGGAGTGGAGGCTGAGCGACGTGTTGTCAAACACTTCCACCAGCAGGACACGTGAGGGATGGGGTTTATTGCCTCGCTCCATCTTGCCGTTTGGCTCTCGTCACTCGTCTTCGTAATCGGTCTCGTAATCGGTCTTTTTCTCGGTCCCCGATCGAGGTGGGGAGCCACGCGGAGGCCGATTACGAGGACGAGCACCGAGAGCCGATCATGAACCAGATTGGGGACCCTTTATCGAAGCGGAGTCTACGCTCGGAACTGAGTATCAACCCGGAACCCGGCCCCCTACAGCCGCTCGCCGCGACGCAGGCGCTCTTGGCGACGGGCGGTCTCCGGGGTTTGGGCGAGCAGGGTGAAGCGGCGGACCTCGTCGAGCCATTGGAGGCGCTGGAGCGCGGTCAGGCGACCGAAGGCGCGCAGTTGCTCGTCGCTGACGTAATAGTCGAAGCCGCCGAGGGACCCCTTTCCCTCCGGGGTCGATTTGCGCTCCATTCTATCTCCCGTCACCTAAGTAGCCCGCCTTGATTCCTGGATGCGCAGCATAATGTTCAAGATCGGCGTGGTCCTGCTTGCGTCCGCTGGCATGCTTGAGCCGGACCATGTCATCAATGCAGGCGAGGTGGACCGTGATGTCTTCTACGTTGCGCATCTCGGCCCGCTCGAAAGCGGCGGGCAGGTCCAGCGGCGGATCCAGGAGGATGTCTACCGTCGGGGGTGGGCGGCCGCAGCGGAAAAGCCACCATCCCTTTTTCGCTTGTCCAGAGGGTCCGCTGGTCTGGGTCGAGCAGTTCCTCAATTCCGACCGGCACGCCGGGGGTCAGGCCCAGATCATCGGCGGCGGCCAGGAAGCGACGGAGATTTTCCCCGTCCAGACCCACAATCAGGTCCACGTCCATCGTCACGCGCGGAACGCCGTGCAGGTTCACGGCGAGCCCGCCCACGAGCAAGTATCGGACATCATGCGAGTTGAGAGCGCGAAACAATTCCAGATAGAACATGCGCGGCCGATCCCGGCGGGGCGATTCGCCGCCATCATCCCCCCCGGTTGGGGGCGAATGTCGATAGAATCTCACGACCGGGGGCGCCGTTTTAACGTCCCGCCGGTCCGGTGTGGCTCCATTCGCTTGCGATGACTTGAGGGTGAGCCGCCGAGGGGCTATATTCGTTGGGGTGCGACGGTCGTCATAATCCATGAGAATTGAGGGACATGGGGCGTGGATCGAACAAAACACTTCGTCTCGAAGCTGGTCTGTTTCGGCTTCTGTATATTCGCCGGCCTGTGCCTGGGCGGGTGCCGGGGCAATCCGCGGGCCGAGCGCCAGGTCGCGGGCGAGGCGGTGGTCAACATCGGGGCCAATCCGCGCACGCTCGACCCCTCGCTGGCCGCCGATGTTCCCTCGTCCAAGGTCATCCTCGGTTTGATTCGTGGCCTGACCGTCCTGGACGCCAACAGCCAGCCCCAGCCGGACCTGGCCGAGAGTTGGGAAGTGAGCCCCGACGGGTTGGTCTACGACATCAAGCTGCGCGAGGCCTACTGGACCAACGGCGAGCCCGTGACGGCGGACGATTTCGTATACACCTGGACGCGTCGCGTGCTCAATCCCGAGTTCGCGTCGGAATACGCCTATCAACTCTACAACTATCTCAAGGGCGGCAAGGAGTACTATGACAATCCGAACCTGGGGCCCGATTCAGTCTGGGTGTGGGCACTGGCGCCCGATAAGCTGCGCATTCACCTCGAGGCCCCCACCCCCTTCTTCCCGCAAATCCTCTCCCATCACTCCTACTTCCCCGTCTGCCGGTCGGTGGACGAGGCCAACAAGGACTGGGCGCTGCGGCCCGAGACCTACGTCGGCTGCGGCCCTTACAAACTCCTCGAGTACTCGCCCGGCGATAAGATCGTCATGGAAAAGAACCCGGGTTACTGGGATACCGACAACGTCAAGCTTGATCGTCTCGTATTTCGCATGATCGAGGAGGAATCAACTGAACTGATCGCCTTCGATACCGGCGAACTCGACGCCACGAACACCGTCCCGCGCCCCGACATCCCAAAGTTGCGCGAACGAGCCGAGTATCGGTCACCCTATATGGTCGGGACCTACTTTCTGTTTATTAACTGCCGCCGGGAGATTTTCGAGGACGTGCGTGTGCGGCGCGCATTGGCATTGGCGATCGACCGCCGGGCGATCGTCGAAAGCATGACCCAGGCGGGCGAACCGCTCGCCTTTTTCATTTCGCCGATGGTTCTCTACTCCAATCCACCCGAGCCGACTTATCAGGATGCCGACTTTGACGGGGCGCGACGGCTGTTGGCCGAAGCGGGATACCCCGACGGTCAGGGCTTGCCGAAGCTTCGCTACATTTACAATACAATGGAAGGGCACCGAAAAATCGCCGAGGTGCTCCAGGAGACCTGGCGGCGTGAATTGGGCATTGAAATGGCGGTCGAAAACCAGGAGTTCAAGGTGCTGCTCGACAACCGGAGGGCCGGCGAGTTCGATATCGCGCGGGCCGGTTGGGTCGCCGACTTCGCCGACCCGATCAACTTCCTGGATATGTTTGAATCCGAGAGCGATCACAATGATTCGTTCTGGGAGGACGCGCACTATGACGACCTGCTGGCCAAAGTCCGGGCCGAAGCCGACCTCGAAAAACGCGAGGCGCTGATGATCGAGGCCGAACTCTACTTCGTCGAGCAAATGCCGGCCATCCCGATTTACTCCTACCGCAACCCGTACCTGGTGGCCCAAGGTCTCGAAGGATATGAGAACAACCTGAGTGGAATTTTCGATCCGGCGCGGCTGCGCTGGGCGGAACAATGAACGCGTTCACGGCTGAATCATTCGAGTCGACACATCAGGATTATGGGTGCCTCTAAAAATTCAGTCCCGGCAGGGACGATTGCGTTCAGCCCGCCACACAAGTGGCGGGAAATCAAACCGGTAATGAATTGGAGTCCCGTAGGGACGACTGCAAAGCGTTCTTTAGAGGTTCCCTTAAGGATCGACCAGCGAGACGGGTGAATGTCTACGATTCATTATCGTCAGGTCCCATTGAGTTTTTGATTGCGCCCTTCCGATGCTATACCTCGATGTTTTTCTCCTCATCATCTTGGTGATTCTGCTCATCGACTGGATGCATGTCTTGGGATTTTGGGGTGTGGTTGGGACCCTGGCGGCGGGGGTGCTGGTGATTTGGGCGATTCATTGGTTGCTGACGCGGGTTTTTCGCCTGCTCGCGCCGTGGTTGGGACCGGAACCCAATCTGAGATCGTCACGCCGACGTGGGGTTCGTCATGACGGATACCGCACGCGGCGCGAGGCGCGGCTGGATGCGATGGACGACGACACGATGCGCGCGCGCATCGAAAAGCACCCCAACGACGCAATGGCACCCGAGATTCTATGCGAGCGACTGTTGAAGGCGGGGCGCAAGGCCGATTACGCGCGCGAGATGACTTACTTGCTCACGCTCGACAACGATATGACCATCGACGAGAAATGCTCGCGCTACCACCACTTAGCCGAGATCTACTTCCAAGAGCTCAAACGGCCCGAGCGCGCGCTGGAGATGCTGCGCGCCATCATCGAAAATTTCCCCAAGACCTATCAGGCAACCGTCGCCCGCCAGCGCATGCGCATGATGGCGAGCCAGATCAAGCCCATCGAATGAATCGCGAAGGGGCCTTTTCGATGGCGAGATGGGCCGGTCGTACCTCACGGATCCGTGCGATGTGACCACGGGCGGGGAGAAGAAATGAGTTCTCTGGCTCCCTGCAGGGGAGCAATATGATTAGCCGTGGGTGGCAACCCACGGAAGTGGAGCCCCAAGACGTCACGACCCTTAAGGGGTCGAACAGAACAGGTCGCATCACGTTACGATTCAACCCTTTCAGGGTTGTCAAGATGTGGGGCCGCAAACCGTGGGTTGACACCCACGGCTAATCACATTCGACCCCTTCGGGGTCAAGCACGAGGACAGAATTGATTTGTGCCGCTGGCCGCAAGGTTCCATCTCGCGGTTCCGTGAGATGCACCCAAATGGGTCGCGCCTCGGGGGATCCGCTTGACACCCACGCGATAAACTCCGATCATCAACGCACAAGCCCTGATGGGCGCGCGTCTCCCGTGGCCCCCGCGTTTTTGAGCGCGGGTTTTGTCTTGCCCCGTCCGTCGGGAAGGATTGGAACCGGCGACAAGGAGATGCGTCATCTCGCATCAGTTGGGTTGGTCTCTCGTCATGCAGATTGGGCCGTACTTGGATGAATGAGGGGATTGTCAAATCGGATGCCCCCGTGACCGACGCGTCAACGGCCGAGGTCGGCGAATCCGGGCGAACGGTCATCATCAGCGAGATTTATGCGTCGATCCAGGGCGAGTCGACCCGGATGGGGACGCCTTGCTCGTTCGTCCGCCTGAGCGGTTGTCCATTGCGGTGTCACTGGTGCGACAGCGCATACGCCTTTCAGGGCGGCGATCGTCTGTCGGTCGCCGATGTGATCGGCCGCGTCGGCGATTTGGGGCTGCCCCTGGTTGAGGTCACCGGCGGCGAGCCGCTGGCCCAGCCGGGTTGCCTGGCGCTGCTACGCGAACTGTGTGACGCGGGCCACGAGGTGCTGCTTGAGACAAGCGGGGCCGAGGATATCGCCCCGGTCGATCCGCGCGTGATCAAGGTCATGGACATCAAGTGCCCGGGCAGCGGCGAGGTGAAGTCCAATCGCTGGGAAAACCTCTCTCATCTGGGTGCCCGCGATGAGATCAAGTTTGTGATCAAGGACGCGACCGATTACGACTGGGCCCGCGGGGTCGTCGACCAACATGACCTGGCCGCCTCGCGCACGGTCCTCTTCTCGCCCGTCCACGAAGGTCTCGATCCCGCCGATCTGGCCTCCTGGGTTCTGCGGGACCGGCTCCCCGTTCGCCTCAATCTCCAAATCCACAAATACCTATGGCCCGGCCGCAAAAGCGGGATTTGAGGACTCGACAAACCGATTCGAACTCGTTTATAGTGACTCCGCTGATCTGCGCCGACATTCTTTCGTGTCGGTTCAAGTTCCCGTTGCTCCGTTGGTTCCGATGTTTCCCCATTGCCGTGTCGCCGTCCTCCTGATGCTCGCTTCGCTCATCCTCAGCGCCTGCGGGGGCGTGGCGGTTCGGGGGTATTCGGAGTCCGAGCACATCGAGCGACCCGAAGACCCGCCCCAGACCTTGGCCATCTTGCCGACCGCTGATCTCTCGGGGCATCCCGAACTAGCCGAAGTCTTCCGTGAATCCCTCTATCGCGCCGTTTCGGTGCTTCCCTATAAGGACAAGGAACTGGCCGAGATCGACGCGGTGATGGCGACGCTGGCCTATCAGCACCAATGCTCGCCCGCCCAACTGCCCGAGTCGGCCCTCGTGACGCCGGACCTGGCCGACTACGTCGTGTTCACCCGGCTCGAAAAGGTCGGCCGGCTTTACCTGCTCCTCTATGCCCACGTGCGCTACGACCTCCATCTGGCGATGGTGGATACCCGCACCCGCCGGGTGATCTACCGCAATCACTTCGTGGTGCGCGATTGGACGGGCGGGGCGACAATTTCGCCGCTGGGCCTGCTCGAGCGCAGTTTCTCCTCCATATTGCAACTTCGCGGAAAGCGGATGAACGAAAGCATGGAGGAGGGGGCCGAGAAGATCGCCGATGCGCTGCCCTGTCCGGTCTACGTTGAGACGCCCCCGCTCTCCGAGACGACTCGTATTGCGCAATTGCCCTCCCCACCGATCCCCTGACTCACCCATTCATTTGGACAGCCTTAATCGGTCGATGGTATCTTGGATCCATACCATCGGCTGATGGATATATTCCGCGACGCTTGAGCCGACCTACCCGAGGGCTTGGTTTCTCTTGGACAATGTATCTCAAAAGCCCGTCTCGAACGAACCGAAAAAGAACGCGGACGCCCCGATCCGAAGGGTTCGGCGGCGGCGGCGGGTCTTTTTTTTGCTCAAGCTCCTCGGCGTTCTCTTGATCGTGGTCCTGGGCGCGGTTCTCTACCTGCAGTCCTCGCATGCGGTCCGGAACATCTATCTCCCGCTGGCCAGCGGCAAGCTCAACGGGGAATTGGTCGCCGAGGGGGGTGGGGTGAGTCTTTCGGGCCTGTTGAGGCTGGACCGACCGCGCTTGATGGACGCCGACGGTCAGAGGGTCTTCGAAGCCCAGACGCTCCTGGCGAACATATCTCCCTTTTCGCTGATGGGCGAAGGATTGCCCGTGGTCCGGCACGTGCGGCTCAGTTCCCCTTACTTCCACGTGCGGTCCGACGCGGAGGGAATCACGAATCTTGAGCGGCTCATCAAGAGCGAGCCGACGCCGATCCCCGTGCCGCTCAGTTCGGCCCCCCCCGCCGTGGAGAAGGCCCCGGCGGGGACTCCCGCCACGGCCCGCTCGGCCCCGCAACCCTTTCCCGCGATGGTCGTGGAATTGATCGAAATCGAGGACCTGAAGCTCGACTACGCCGACGCCGGGGGAATGACGCTTGGGCTGCAAAACCTGTATCTGAAGGTCGAACATCTGGCCCCTGGGGAAACGGGCTCGCTCTCGCTGAGCTTCGGCTCGACGCTCGCGCGACCGGCCGCCGGGATTGACCAGAAGAGTTATCTCTCGCTCAAGGGGAGCCTCACCCAAGGGGCCGACGGGCTGGAGTTGGGCTGGGACGTTTCACTCGAGGCTTCGGTCGAAGGCCGCGCGCCGGGGCTCGAAGGGATTCACAAGGTTGATCTGGGCGGCCGCGGCCGGGGTCTGGTGAAACTGGCCCACGGCTTCAGCCAATCCTTCGAGCTGCACGCCCAGACCTCGGAGGGCAGCGCCGGCTATTTCAAGGGCGAAATCGTTTGGGATGACGACCGTGGCGAACGCCGCGCCGACCTCGAGGTCTCCCAGATCAGCCGGGAATTCCTCAACCCCCTGCTCGCGGCGTTCGGGCCGTATCAGCTCGAGCAGTCGGCCATTAACGCCAAGTTTCACGTCGAGGGCTCGGGCGAGACGATCCACTTCGAATCGACGATCAACGCCCGGGAACTCAGTTTGCGAGCCGACCCCAATCAACCGCCGACGCCCCCCTTGAACCTCCGTTTCGAGCAAAAGGGGAGCGCCGGGATGGATTTCGGTCAGGTTCGGTGGGACTTGATGGACCTGCGGGTATCGGGTGCGCGGCAGCCGCTTATCGACGTTTCGATGGACAAACCCTTGGCGCTGAATCTGACCGGCGGGGAGCCGGGAGAGCCCGCGGGGGTAGGGGAGGGGCTCGACCACGAACCGACGCATCTCAGCTTGATCGTTCACGAGACCGATCTTGCCGAACTGCGCCCCTGGCTGAGACTCGCCGGCATCGATCAGGACGACTTGCTCCCATCGGGATCATTGAAGGGCAACCTGACGCTGACGGTTGCGGACCTGGGCCAACAAATATCGGTCGAGGGAGAGCTGCGCGGCCTGGACATCATCTCCAAACAACTGTGGCTGACCCCGCTGGATATCCACCACAAATTCCAGGCGTCCCTGGGTGAGCTGCATCGGTTGGATCTCAAGGGAGCGACGCTTGAGGTAATAGCCGGGGGCCAATCGCTGGCCCAGGTTAGCTTCGCCGGAACCGTGGACTTGGAGAAAACCACGGTTGAGGCGGTTTTGAAGGCTGAGATCCCCGGAGTGCTGGCCGCCGCCTCGATCCTCGACCTGGCGGCACGCGAGGACTTAGCGGGGCTGAGTGAAGGCCGACTCGAGTTCGAGCAGAAACTGGCATTCGAACCCGTGGCGGGGCGCCTCACCACGGCCGGTGAGTTCGAACTGGCGGGCATGGGGCTTAAGCTCGAAAGCGGCGGCGTCCTGCCGCTCGACGTCAAAGGCTCTAATCAAGTGACCTACGACCTGACCGAGCAGAGAGTGGCGTTCGCGCCTTTGCGGTTGGAACTCGGTCAACCCGACAAGAGTGAACCGGGCATTGTGGAGATCAGGGGCGGTTGGCTCATGGATCCCGACGCGGAGGGGGAAAGGCAAGTTCGTCTGACGGCGCGTGACATCGATCTGGCGCCCTGGATGCGTCTGGGCCGCCCGTTTCACACCGAAAACCTTCCGCCGATCCCGCTCGAGGTTGATGAGACCATCAGCACCCTGGACGACGGGCACCTGAGACTGAGGGGCGAGATCAAGTTGGGGATCGCCTCGCTGGATGAATCGGGAACGCCGACCGCGCAACGGACCGTCGAGATCAAGAACGAACTGGAAATGCTGGGCCGGACGGTCGAGCGGTTTCTCCTCAAGGGACTGGCCCAGTCCGAGGACGGGACCCGCGACGCGGTGAAAATTTGGGGCGAGGGGAGCATGGTGCCGGTTCCCGACTTCCGACTGAACGCCGAGATCGAAAAGTTGAACGTCGATCCATACCTCGCCTGGTTTCAACAGCTGCGGAAAGATGCGGCAGCCGCGGGGACAACGGGGCCTCAAAAGCCGCGGGGGCAACGACCGGGTCATCTCACGGCCAACTTCGCGGCCGGCGAATTCAAAATGGGCAAGGCGCATCTCAACGACGTGCGGGGTCGGCTGAAGCTGAACGACGGTTATCTACAGCTTTACGTGGACGACGCTAAGATGGCCGATGGTTTCGTGCGCGGCGAACTCGAGGTGGAATCGGCGCGGCGTCAGCCACGCTTGGCGTGGACGGTCGCCGCGGAGGGCGTTCGCGTGGAAGAGTTGCTCAACAAGAAGGACGCCGAGGGCAACGATAAGTTCACCGGTCGGGCCCGGATCAACTCGCGGGGATCGAGCCGGGGACGCGGCGAGGAGTTAAAAATAAACCTTCAAAGTGAGATCAGCTTCGCGGTTGCGGAAGGCCGGATGCACGATGTTTTCCTGCTTGATATCCTTGCCGACCAAACGAAGATCGACTCGTTCCGAGACCTGGACTTCAATGACATCACCGGCAACGTGAATCTCGCCGACGGCCTCGCTCTGCTCGATGACTGTCGACTCCACGGCCCCCTGCACGGGATCAGGCTGGACGGGACCGTGGGATTCGATGGGCGCTATCGACTCAAGCTGATCCCCGCGATCACGTCCGCGCTCAACGAAAAACTCATCGACAAAAACCCGCTGATCCCCGACGTCGTGGCCGTCGCCACCGATATGTTTCGATTCCCGATCGCGATCAGCGTGAAGGGTGATAAGGAGGGCTACGTCGTCCTGCCCCAGCTCCGCATTCCGGTGGCGCACGAGGAAATCACGGAATCGGTAAGAGGCATCCTGGGCGGCGTCGTGGACAAAGCCCGCAAGCTATCTCAACCGATCTGGGGCGATGAGAAGAAGGACGAGGAGTAGGGATGCTAAACCGGTCTCTATGAAGCATCAACGGTTGCATCTCACGAATCCGCGAAATGCAACCCTACCGGCCGGCGGGCACAAGTCGGCCCGTGTCGGACGCTGGTTCGCGTAAGCGAAATGGGTGGCGGATACGAAGACCATCCCGCCATTGGAGACAAGCGCCATAGTGTTTCATGAAATTCCGTCCAATAATCGATATAATTGACAATGCGTGTGTCCAGGAGTGACCGCCATCTGGATTTTGATTTCCTGACACGGCGATCCCCACGTTAATGATCTCCCACGCTTTCGTCTCCTCAGAGGATTATCCGGTCGATGGGCGTCATTGGCAAGGATTTTCATCCCGGATTTCACCGGTGATCCAACTTCTTAAAAATCGCCGTGAGGTTGTTGGGCAGCCTTCACCTGCCGTATTTCCGTGCTCGATCAAACCATCCGCGCACCGTGGTCAGTTCGTCTGCTAACTCGTCGAGACCCGGAGCGACGTAATTTACGTCTATACTCTTGTCGTGCCGACGCGCCCAACGCGAACAGCGAGCGTAATTCGACTGGAATTCTCGGTCGTCTTCTTCCGTAATCTTCGCGAGCACCCTAAACATGCGCGGCCGCACTTCTTGAGACCCACGGTCTACTATTTTTCCAACAATATCCATATTGATCAGCCGCTCCCAGGTTTCGGAAAGCCTCCCTGCCCAGTCTGCCGTCTCTCGCTCGTAGTGCTCTTGATTCCACGCGTTGATCTCGCGGCGGAATCGTGCAAGCTCTTGCTCAAGTAACTGAATCCTCAGGCGCACATCTTTGGCTTTCCATGGATGACTCGTGAGCATGCGCCCGGTTGTCCGGATGGTCGCCGTTCGATCGCACGTTCGCAGACACCTACACCTTCGCTCTCGGCTGCGAGCCGGAGATCCGCGACAAAAGCGATGTCGTGCGTGAATACGATTACTTGACGCTCCTTGGCCAGTGTGGCAAGCCGTTCCGCCACATACCCTCGTCGGACGTGATCCAGAGAACCTACAGGGTCATCCAGGACGACGGCCGACTTGGACGACTCAAGGTGGGTCTCCGTAAAGAATCCGGCCAGACCAAGGGCCGTTTGTTCTCCAAGTACGCCCGCCTTGAAAACAAGCCCACCGGCGGAGAAAAGAGCACGGGCCTGGGCCTCTTCATCTGCAAACAACTGATCGAAGCCCACGGCGGCCAAATCGGCGCGCGCAAAAACGAGGACCAAGGTGCCACGTTCTGGTTCAGCCTGCCCGCGTCCGAATGGACATCCACCGAACAAACTCCGTGCCGGCTACTCTCTCCAGTTTACATGGCGCGAGACAGAGCCTCCGAAAGGAGGCGACGGAATAAAGCCCAGGGTGAGCCCAGCGAACCCTGGGTAACATGACCGGCCACGACAAGCCCCTGAAAAGGGGCGACGGAAAACCATCGGCCAATGCTCTTGGATCACCATATCGATTCCCCTGGCGCGCTATTGATCCTCTCCCGGTCCCTTCACGCCGCTCAACCGCGCGAAACTGATCGTCCCGGGCCCGTCCCTCCCCTCGTCGCCGGTGATAATGATCGCATCCTCCTCGCGCAAAAAAACCGCCACACCTTCGGGGTGGCTGCCCACGCGCACCTGATCGACCCATCGCGGCCGGCTGGGATCCGTCGCGTCCATGCAGACCAACATATCGGCGCGCTCAATGCTCACCAAAACAAGGACGGCCCCCTGAAATCGCACGAGGACCACCGTCTCCGGATCCAGGCGCCGGTCGAGTTCCTGCGGACTGATAAACGGACGCAAATCGGTCCGCGACATCAACTTCGCATTCTCATCCAGATGGTCCAGATCGATATGGGCCGGATCGATCCAATAGAGCGCCAGGCCGTGGCCAATGCCGCCGATCGTCCGGTCCGCGTCCCCTTCATTGGCCACCGCCATCAAGCACCCAGGCCGCCCGCTGGGACCCATTACGCCATCGATGAGACTGACCCCGTCCGGCTGAGCGCCCTCCCCTAATAAGACTCGCCCGGCCAAGGTGGGCGTCGTCTCTCGCAGATCGACAAAGACAACCGCGTCGTTCTCCTGACAGGTCACGGCCGCGAAACGGCTCTGGGGATCGATGGCGACGTATTCGGGCTCGACCGCTCCATCGGGCACGTTCAACAGCGAACCCAAGTCATCCAGGATCGTGACCGGCAACGGGCGGGCTGCCCGAGCACGTCGGTCGGCCGACAACCCATCCAGGTCCACGACCGCGATCGATCCGACAGTCTCCGGATGCCCCTGCCCTTCACACGCTATAACCGCCCACCGCCCATCGGGTGAAACGGCCACGCTGTCGGGATGAATCCCCATCGGCTGGTCGATGATGAACTCACCCAAGGTCGAGTGCCTCAGATCGATAGCCTTGAGCCGGCCGGGATCAGCCAGGGTTCGGCCAAGCACCGCCACCAGGGCGATCGGCTCGCCGGGATGCAGCGCGACGCTGGTCGCCTCACCCCCCATCGCCAGGCCTTGGACGTTGGGAGCCTGATTCCCAAGCTTCACGGGCTCGATCTTCGGCGGGTCGAGCGACTCAACGTGAAACAGCTCCAACGATTTCGTCTCCGGGTTCGTCGCCAACAATAGCCGCTCACCGGGGTGATACCGCACGATCTCCATGGTGTTGGCGGGAACATCGACCGTCTCCAACAGCTCCAACCGGAACCGGGGGGTGACCGTGGCGTCCGCCCCCGTTTCGGAAGGGTCCGCCCCCCGTCGCCGACGCAGGTTCGCGAACGACTGGAGCCTACGTTCATTAGGCCCCCACCGGTTGGGTGCGCCGAAGGTGCTGTTTTGCCCCTCGTTGTAGTTCCCGCCGGCTCCAAACTCGATGGACGGATCCTGCTCCAAGCGACAGATTTCCCGGCTACTGATTCCGTCGCCGCCGTACGAGGGCGACCCCTCGCCGGCAGGCCCGAAAACGTCCCCGCCACCCGCGTCGCGGATCGTGAGGTTCCAATCCCGGTTCGAGACGCTGAAAGCCCCCGGTTCGCCCCGCTCCGAAGAACTCTTTGTCCCGACGAATCGTGCGTCACGCGCGCAGACATGGATCCACCAGTCCGCCCGGCCCGGGTCGAAAGACAAGTCGGTGTCCAGTCCGCCCTCGGCCGTCGGCTTCTCGATGAACGTCAGGATCGTCCCCGCGCACAGGTCCTCCCACACCGGATCATCCGTCAATGTCATGACCCCGAATCCGTCCTCGTCCACCCAATGCAACTGGTACCCGCGGGCGTCGAGTCGGTCGCGCCGGACGACAATCTCGAACCAGTCCCCTCCGTTGCCCACGGCTCGCCCGAAAAACGAGTCGGAGCCCCCATCTCTGAGCAACTCGGCCTCACCGACCGCGTTGTACTCGTTCAAAATCATGGGGCCTTGGGCATCCACCATTCCGATCGGCCAAGAACTTCCGAGCACCGCCATCAAAGTCACGAGCAGCGGTCGTTTCACGATACCCATCGCCGGTTGATCATCCTTGTCCATATTGCTCCGCGGGGCCAAAGAAAACGGCCGGCTTTGAAGGCGCCGGCCGAATCGGGTGCAAATTCAGAATTTCAATCTCAATTATTTCGCGTATTCACTGAAGCGGGTCTCTCGGCAAACCGTGACCTTGATCTGACCTGGATACTCCAGCTCCTGTTCGATCTTCTTGGTCACCTCCCGACTGAGCAACGCCGCTTCATTATCGTTGACCTCCATGGGTTCAACCATTACTCGCAGTTCCCGCCCCGCCTGGATGGCGTAAGCCTTGGATACCCCTTGGAACGATTGGGCGATCTCTTCCAAACGCTTCATCCGCTTGATGTAGTTCTCGAACGACTCACGACGAACCCCCGGCCGCGCCGAACTGACGGCGTCGGCCGCCTGCACCAGCACCGCGATGATCGTCCGCGGCTCCTCCTCGTTGTGATGGGCCGCGATGGCGTGGACCACGCCGGGCGTCTCGTTGCAACGTTTGGCCAGCTCCGCGCCGATCAGGGCATGGGTGCCCTCCATCTCGTAACTCAGCGCCTTGCCGATATCGTGCAGCAGGCCCGCCCGTTTGGCCACCTCGATGTCGGCCCCCAACTCGCCGGCCAGATACGAGCATAACCTCGCGGTCTCGGCCGAGTGAGAGAGCATGTTCTGACCGTAGCTGGTGCGGAACTTGAGCCGCCCCAGCGTCTTGATCAACTCCGGGTGCATGTCGCTGATGCCCAAGTCCAAGACCGCGTGCTCGCCGACCTCACGAATGTGATCGGCCAGCTCCCGCTCGACCTTGGCCACCACCTCCTCGATCCGCCCCGGATGGATGCGTCCGTCACTGAGCAACCGCTCCAGGGCCAACCGAGCCACCTCGCGCCGGAGTGGATCAAAGCACGATAGAACCACCGCCTCGGGCGTTTCGTCGACGATGATATTACAACCCGTCGTCGCCTCTAGCGCCCGAATGTTGCGACCCTCCCGCCCGATGATGCGACCTTTCATCTCATCATTGGGCAAGTTGATCACCGACACCGTCGTCTCGGTGACCTGGTCAGTTGCGCAATTCTGAATGGCCAGCGTGATGATCTGCCGTGCCTTCTTGTTGGCCAGCTCCCGAGTTTCCGATTCGATCCGCCGCACCAAAGCCGCCGCGTCGCTGCGAACATCGGCCTCCAGCATCTCCAGGAGCAACTTCTTGCCCTCTGCACTGGTCAGACCCGAGATTTCTTCACAACGGCGGATGGCCTCTTGGCGAGTCGCATCCAACTCCTCCAGTTCCTGCTTGAGCGACTGGCGCAGATTCCGCGCCTGCCCCTCCTGCTTGGCCAGCTCCGTCTCGTGCTGATCAGCCCCTTCCAGCTTACGCTCCAGGGTATTCTCACGCTGACTGAACTTGCGTTCCCGCCGGTCCATTTCGTGGCGTCGTTTGGCAAGATCGCGTTCGACCTTTTTAATCCGTTTCTGCGTTTCCTCCTTGGCATTCTGCTCGGCATGTTGAAGCGTCTTTTCCGCGTCAACCCGGGCCGTCTCCGCTATCAATTCGGCCTCTTTACGAGCACTTTGCCGGCGTTGGGTTCCGACGTATCGCGTCAGAAATAGTGTCGCCCCGACCCCGACAATTGAACCCACAGCGATCCCCACTACGAGGGTCACTGGGTCTGGCATGGATAGTCTGTTAACCTCCTATGGTGTGTGAATCTCCATCCCGAACATACCATTGATACGCCATGGCTTGTTGATTTGTCCCTCGATCCGAGCGTGGCAATCATGCCGAAGCCCAGATCTCTGGCATAATGCTCATGATTTCCCGACAACCTGTCAAGATCAAACCTCGACACCGCCGCTGTTTATTGTTAAAATAGGCTTATTTGTCATATTCTCGGATCACTTCTCGTCCCTTCCCGATGTCTGATCCAAACCATAACCCCATGGAACTTGCATTCGCCTTACCCTGGACTCTATAAGGATTGTAGTTTCGCCGGTGTCGAGACCAATGAGACCTGTTGACACGGCAAGCGAACAGATCCTCCACACGTTGGGATAGCCAGCATGACTTCCGAAGAGCCGATACCCCTGGACGAGCCCGAGCGGTCGCGGATCGCGAAGCGGGTCGAGTCGGTCCCGCCCTCCGGGATACGGGCCTTTTTTGAATTGGTGATCGGCCGCGACGACGTCATCTCGTTGGGGGTTGGGGAACCCGATTTCGTGACGCCGTGGCGCATCCGCGAGGCGGCCCTGTATCGGCTCGGTCGCGGCGAGACCAGTTACACCTCCAACAGCGGCCTAATGAGTCTGCGCCAGGCGATCTCGGGGTACCTGGCCGACCGCTTCGCCGTTCAGGCCGACCCCGAAGATGAAATCCTGGTCACCGTCGGCGTCAGCGAGGCCCTGGACCTGGCCCTGCGGGCACTGCTCAACCCGGGCGACGAGGTGATCGTCTGGGAACCGTGCTACGTGGCCAATGCCCCGCTGGTGACGCTGGCCGGCGGGCGGGCGGTGATCCTCGCGGCGCGCGGCGAAGACGGCTTCCAGCTCGATTTGGAGGGTCTGGAGCGGCTCATCACCCCCCGCACTCGCGCCGTCATGATCAACTATCCCAACAACCCCACCGGCATGACGCTCGGGCGCGGCGAGCTCGTGGAACTCGCCGCGCGGCTGGCCAGGCGGCAAATCGTCATCATCAGCGACGAGGTCTACGCCGAGCTGACCCACGACGACGAGCACGTCAGCATGGCCGCGATCCCCGAGGCCGCCGACCGGACGCTCCTACTCTCCGGGTTCTCCAAGGCTTTCGCCATGACCGGCTGGCGGATCGGCTACGCGGCGGGTCCGGCCGATCTGATCGCCGCGATGACCAAAATCCACCAGTACTCGGTGATGTGCGCCCCGATCATGGGCCAACGCGCCGCCGAAGCCGCGCTGGGCGACGGCCTGGACGACATACGCCACATGTGCGAGGTCTATCGCCAGCGGCGCAACGTGATCGTCAAGGGCCTCAACGAGATCGGCCTCCCTTGCCACCGGCCCGCCGGCGCGTTCTACGCGTTCCCCTCCATCAAGCACACGGGCCTCGATTCGGTTGAATTCTGCCGCCGGCTGATCGAAGAGGAATCGATCGCCATCGTCCCCGGCAGCGCCTTCGGCCAGGCGGGCGAGGGCCATGTCCGGATTGCCTACGCCGTGGGATTCGACACGCTTGACTTGGCGCTGGAGGGGATTGGGCGGTTCTTGAAGAGACTTTAGGGAACCTCTAAAAACCCGGTTTGCAGTCGTCCCTACGGGACTCCAATTCGTTATCGGTTTGATTTCCCGCCACTTGCATGGCGGGCTGAAAGCAATCGTCCCTGCCGGGACTGAATTCTTAGAGGTGCTCTTTAGAATGCGCCCGCCAGTCCGAAACGCCCCGACGAGCATCAGACCTTCTCATTCCTCACCTCATGTCATGCCATGAGCGCTCGCGCGGCGCTGTAACAAAATAGAGTCGTTGCTTCAGCGAAAGTTGTCGGGTGGCCGATACGGGGCTACAGGACATAATCCCGAGAGGCATGGCTTGAAGACGCAACGATGCTGGTAGCCGAAACCCATGGAGTGACAGCTCATTATTCAGCTCGGGGCGCGCCCGAGTGGCGAGGGAAATAGGCCGATGAGGCCTCGCCGACCACAAGCGGTTCGCCCGTGGGCTAAACGTAGTATTGACAGTGCGCGACGAGTTATGGCGCGGACACGAAACACCGACTTCGCTCCCACGCGCGCGATTTCCCCGTTCACAAGGGAGAGTTTTTCATTGCGAACAGGCGCGATTTCGTGCAGCGTATTTTTCGGCTTAGACTCCGCCCACCCGCGGACGTTAAGTGAAGTAGATGTAACCCCACAATCGTTTCGGATAAGTAAGTTAGTCGCCCGATAATAGACGATTGGGATCGTTGTGCCAAGCCAGCCAAAATCAGTATTGATCGAAGTCGCTCCATGACGCGAGTTGGTGGCAAAGTATTCCTCAACGCATCGGTCAAATATGTATTTCTAGTTCGCCTCATGAAAGGAGTTCATCATGAGGAGTTGGCAATGGGGATCCATATGTTTTATTCCATTGGCGGGCCTTGTCGGCGCCCAGAACCTCCAATTTCAAAACGTTATCGTCGATGGCCCCGGCGCAATATTGCATCCCCATGTGAAAGCATTGGGAGACATCGATCTGGATGGTTTTATCGATGTCATGGCCGCGAGTTCGGCGGATGGCAACGACGGCCTGGTCTGGTACGCCTATCCCGACTGGACCAAACATCAAATTGCCACGGGGAGCACCTACACGACCGACATGCAGGTCGGTGACGTTGATAATGACGGTGACTTGGATGCGATTATTCCTAAAGGCACGAATAAAGGGAAATCCGTTTGGTGGTATGAGAACCCGGTTCTACCCGCCGGAGACCCCACGACCCCTTGGGTGGAGCACCATATCGGAGATGCGGGCGCGCATGACGTTGAAGTGGGCGACGTCGATAATAATGGCCTGCTCGACGTCGTGGTTCGAATCGGAACCACGACATTGTTTCTTCAGACGAGTCCCAGCGCCTGGTCGAAGATCGAAATAAGCACAAGACCTGAAGAAAGGACGGCTCTGGGCGACATTGATGGCGACGGCGACCTCGATGTAGCCATCAACGGCTATTGGCTGGAGAACCCTCTCCCTGCTCCCGGTAATATGCCAAGCGGCCAATGGACGGAACATCAAGTCACCTCGAGTCAGCCATCTAGAGTTGGCGCGCACATCGCTGATATCAATGAGGATGGATTCCTCGATATTCTGTATGCGCCGTCCGAATCCGCTCGGGTTGGAGTCACGGGTTGGGCGCCCAAGCGAGATTGAAAGAAAAGAGAGACAGCGATCAGCGGGAGCAAGCCCGAACAGATCGCCGATAGGCATCGTGAATGCCGAATCCGTGCGATGCTCACTAAATTCTCAACTCTTGGCCACGTTTTGACCTCTGTGAACGCAGCCGACAGACAGTTGAAAGCCGCGCACGAGATGCTCTTGGCTGACGGTTGATTCAAAACGTACCAATTCCCGTTCGGGGGAGTCTTAGATCGTCCCTTGGCGGGTCCGACAATTGGACTGCGTTCCCCCAGGGTCCCGTCAAACGCCACCAAATCTTACCTCTCGACTTGAAGCATAGTCTAGCGCCAGGATGCTCATCCTCAATCGCCGATATCGATATTGCCGCGGGCGGAAAAAATGGGTAGGCTTGACTGAATGAATGAGTGCCCCAACCATCGCGCGCGCACCAGGCAATTGAGCCTCTTCTCACTGCTGGGGCTCGCCCTTGCCGTCTCTGAACGTGGCGCCGCCGAGGAGGGGCCGTCTCCGCCTACCGCGCCGGCGCCTCCATTCGCCGTGGTCGAGTTGTTTACCTCCGAGGGATGTTCGAGCTGCCCTCCGGCCGAGGCATTCGTGGGCGATTTGACCCGCGAGGCCCGCGCCTCGGGCGGGCGGGTCTACACGTTGGCCTTCCACGTCGATTACTGGGACTATCTGGGCTGGAAGGACCCTTTCGGCGATGCGGCGCACACCAAGCGACAGCAGGGTTACGCGCAGGCTTTGCGAGCCGGGAACGTTTATACGCCCCAGATGATCGTCAACGGCGCGGATGCGTTCGTCGGGTCCGACCGTGACAAGGGACGCCAGGCCATCGAAGCGGCCTTAGGACTCCCAGCCGCCGTCAGACTTGCATTGAACGTGGAGCCGGCGCCGGAGGGCGTAAAGGTCGGCTACGAGTTAAACGCATTGGGGAAAACGGTGCTATTAAACGTGGCTCTGCTCGAACGCGGGCTGGTCACGGCGGTCGGCCGGGGCGAAAACGCCGGACGTACTCTCCACCACGAGAACGTCGTGCGCGTCTTCAAAAGTCTGCCCCTGACCGGCGACGCTCAAGGTTCGTTATCTCTTTTCCCCCCGAAGTTGTTCAAGTCGGAACATGCCTCGGTGATCGCCTTTGCGCAGGATCCCAAATCGTATCGCATCGTCGCGGCGACCCAGGCCGACCTGACGAGTGGGCGGGGGCCGAAAACGCAAGCCTCCGTCGAGCCGTAGTTGGTCCGCTTGTCCGGTTTTTTTCAGATACCTATCATTCCGCGGCCCCGGCCAGGTTCGCGGCCAGATGGATCGCCGCGAGCATGCTCGATGGGTCCGCCTTGCCCCGCCAGGCGATGTCGTAAGCGGTGCCGTGGTCGGGCGAGGTGCGGATGATCGGCAGGCCGAGCGTCGTGTTGACCCCATCGTGCATCGAGATCATCTTGAACGGGATCAGGCCCTGATCGTGATAGAGGGCGACGTGGGCGTCGAAGCGTTCGAGGTTGTGCGGCATGAAGGCGGCGTCGGGCGGGAGCGGGCCTTCGACGTCCAGCCCTTCGGCGCGACATTGTTCGATCGCCGGGGTGACAATCTCGATCTCTTCACGGCCGAACATTCCCTCCTCGCCGGCATGGGGGTTCAGCCCCAGGACCGCCAGTCGCGGCTCACGTCCCCGCAGCCGATGGATCGCCTCGCGCGTCAGGTGGGCCGTGCGGACGATCGCCTCAACTGTCAGGGAGCCGGGAACGGTCGATAGCGGCTGGTGAATCGTGACCAAACTGACCGCGATGCGCGGGCTGTAGAGCAACATCACGGTGTCCTTGGTCCCGGTCAGACGCGCCAGGATTTCGGTGTGACCCGGCTCATGGACGCCCGCCATCCGCAGCGTGGATTTTGTGATCGGGGCGGTGACGACGGCATCGAACAGTCCGTCAATCGCCCCCTCGGCCGCCGTGGCGATATAGCGATAAGACGCCTCGCCGCCCTCGCACGTCGCGCGTCCGGGTTCGACCGCTCCCGCGATACAGGCGCAATCGATCAGGACCGGCCGGTCGGCCCGCTCCAGAAACGCGCGCTCCGATTCCTTGGTCGAGGCGCCCCGACGGACAAACAATTCGGCCGACGGGACGACCTCGGACGGCAGGGCGAGATTCAACCGTTCGCCGACCTGCTCCAGCACACACAGGTCGCCGATGATCATCGGCCGGCAGCCCGCCAAGACCGATTCGTCGGCGATGGCCTTCAAGCACAATTCCGGCCCGATCCCGGCGGGGTCGCCTTGGGTGAGGGCGAGTATCGGCTTCAAACGACGCGCTCCAATCTTCCTCGCTGAAATATGTATATCGCCGGATCAATTGTAAAGGCTCCAAAGGCGGTTGGCATTGTGGGATATGATTGAATGCCAGGTGTCGTGTTGAGGAATCGAACCCGAATAGCCCCCATTGCGGGCCCCTCCAATCACCCATACTTGGCCATTATGGACGACCGAGCTGTGACCGACCCGACCCGACCCGCGGCCGAGGTATAATCGGTGACCTGCCTCCAGTTTTTCCCATCGCTGGAACGCCAAACGTCGTGTCGGGTGTTGAGATTCTCGAAGCGAATCGGTCCTCTGCCGCCGATGAGCCAGATTTCATCGTCGAAGACGACACTGGCGTGGTCCGTCCGTGGCGACCAGGGCGCCTCGTTCGACCACTTGCGTCCAGCTCACGCCATCGGTGGAGACCCACACGTCGCCCATATCCGAGCCTCCGATGACCCATAACTGACCCTCATGGACCACCAATCTATATCCAACTCGTGGGGCCCAGGCGGGTTGGTTGTTCACCTCGATCCAACTGATCCCATCTTCGGAACTCCAAACAGCGTTGAACAGAGTCGTCGTGGCGGTGGAGTCATCGGTGGCAAAAAAACCAATGACCCACATCTTATCGTCGAAGACGACCGCCGTGAGAGCGGAAGATACCGGCCACGGGGCCGCGGACAGGACCTCGGTCCAGTCGGCGACATTCTCCGTACTCCAGACGTCATTCTTGCCTCCGTGGGCCCAGTCTCCACCCCCGATGACCCAGATTTTGTCCTTGAAGACAACCGAGGCGTGTCCAAATCTCGGCGCCCACGGCGCCGAGTCCGTCACCCTGAGCCAACACGCCCCATCCTCGGAGGACCAGACATCATTCGTTGCGCCGCCGATGACCCATAATTTACCGTCAAAGACGACGGACGCGTGGCGATAGCGCCTTGCCCAGTGGAGTTTACTCATCTCCGACCAGTTCGCCCCATCGGCCGAAGACCATACGTCCCTCTCATAATAAAAGGAACCTCCTCCACCGCCTAGAATCCACATGCGGTCGTTGAAGACAACCGACGTCGGCCCATCTCGCCGGCACCCGGGTGTTTCATCCAGGACTCGGGTCCAGTTTATGCCGTCATCAGAACTCCAGACAGGGTCTTTCCGACCGCCCATCAACCAGATCTTACCGTCGAAGACCAATGAGGTATGGTCGCGACGCTACAGCCACCACGGTGCCTTGACGAGGACGTGCGTCCATGCGATGCCATCGCTCGAATGCCAAACGTCGCTGTCGGACAGCGTGTAGCCGCCGAAAATCTAAATTTTATCTTGGGAAACAACCGAAGAGTGACCGTACCGAAGAGCCCAAGGGGCTGACCCCGTCGCCTGAACCCAGTTTATTCCGTCCGTCGTATGCCATGCGTCGTTACGCCGGTCTGATCCGGAGTATCCCCCCAGCAGCCAGATTTTATTCGCGTAGACCACGGAGGTGTGGCCCAACTGGCCCTCTCCATCGGACCATGGGGCGTCACGGGTGGCTTCTGTCCAGTTGACGCCGTCGGAGGAGGACCAGACGTCGCCGAGTTTGATGTACCCTCCATCTTCTTCCCGGCCGTTTCCGCCCATGACCCAGATTCTCCCGTCATAAACAACGGAGGTATGATCACAACGAGGCGGCCAGGGCGCGGATTCCAGGACTTTCGTCCAATTGACCCCATCCGGAGAATGCCACACGTCGTTGCGCACGTCGTCCCTGAATCGGCCGCCGAGAACCCATATCCTGTCGTCAAATACCACGGTTGTATGATCGGATCGCGCGGCCCAGTGAACGGTATTCTCCGTGGTGACCCATTCCAGGCCCGACTGCGCCCAGACCGGCGACACGGCGCAGATACATACGCCGCACAAGACCCAAGCGGAAGCCCGTGGTTTCGTTCGATTGGTAGGAATCATCCGCTGAATCCCATTTCCTAACGAACCAAGATTGTCGTCAACTAAACGGGCGGCTCCCCGTTTCTCCTGCAATGCTAAGCATGAAATCACCGCTGGGGTTGATCATACATCTACAGGGCAGAGCCTTTCCTCTCTCCACTGGTATTAAACACCATTGACCGTCTGATTGTTGCAAGAAAACGCGTCTCATCTCTTCCGCCGCGCCCGTGTCTTTCTGAGTCCTTCCTGGGCCTCGCGCCAATCGGGTCGGGCCGCCAAGACTCGCTGGTACTCGGCGATGGCTTCTTCCAGGAGGGAAAGGTCGCGAAGGGCGTGGGCCAGGTAGAGGCGGGCATTGAGGGCATTGGGCTCGATCTGGAGCGCGATGGAGAATTGCTCGACCGCCTCGCGCAACTGGCCCCCGCGGGCCAGGGCCATGCCGAGGCCGACGCGGGCCGGCGTCAGTCGCGGGTTCACTTCGATCGCCCGCCGGTGATAGTCGATGGCTTGCTCGTCGTCGCCTTGCACTCCTCGAATGAGGGCCAGAGAATTCAGTGCGTCGGCGTGTTTCGGATGGAGTTCGATCGCTTTGCGAAAGTGGACTTCGGCCTCGTCAAGCCGCTGGTTTTGAAGCATAACGGTGGCGATACTGAAATGCGGCGTCGGGTCGTAAGAATCAAGTTCGGTGGCCCGGCGATAAGACTCGAGCGCCTGGTCGGTCTTGCCTTGATCGAGCAGCGTGTTGCCGAAGTTTACGTGGGCATTCGCGTAATTCGGATTCGCCCGTAGCGACTCCTTAAAATGATACAGCCCCCTTTCCTTCTCCCCGGCCTCGTAGAGTTCGCAACCAATATTATTGTGCGCCAGCCATGAGTCGGGGTTACTCTTGATCGTGTGTTCCCAGAGCGGCACCAGGCCTTCGTATGCGAACCCTTGACGAAATGTCAGCACCGCCAGCGCGATCAGCCACAACCCACAGGCCGCGTATCCCCAGCGCCGGGGTTGGAGGGCAAGCAGGCCGATCAAAGTCGTGATGATCCCGGCCAACAGCGCGATCATCCCGATGCTGGCATGGTATTGGAAATGGTCGGCGACATAGGAATACTGCATCGGGAAGACGTCAATAAACCCAAGGGCGGGTGAAAGGGTGATGATGAAGAACAGGACGGCCGCCAGGGGAGCCTTTCCGATCCGCCCGCGCAAAAACCAGAGCCCGGCCACTACGATCACGACGCCGATGGGGAATGCGTACTGCCAGGCGACGGCCGAATCGATTGCCCACCTTGGATAAGTGAACGCCAACGGATCGGGCCACAGGAGCTTCCCGACGTAAAACCACAGGACGCGCCCGGCCACGAGGCAGCGATCGATGATGGATAGATCCCACTGCTCGCCGAATGCGCCGACGACGTTTTTCTCCATCCAGATCGTGACTAACCCCAAAGCGAGCCCGACCCCGAAGAACGGGGCCATGAGCAACGCCTCGCGCTTGGCGATCCGGTCGCGTTTCCACCACAGGATGACCAACACGATCGCGGGCAGGGAGCAGGTGACCGTCTTGCTCAGCAACGCGGCGACATAGAAAAGGAGCCCGGCAACGTAAAGCCCCCAGCGAGATCGCGGCGACCCCGGCGCTCTCGCGAGTTGTGCCCCGGGCTCGACGCGGAAAAAGCGGACCGCTACGTTGAGGGACATCAAGTAGCAGAAGCACGATAGGACGTTTTTACGTTCGGTGATCCATGCGACCGATTCGACGTGCACGGGATGCAGGCCGAAGATGACTGCGACAAGCAACGCGCCGGGGACCCTCAGATAGGAGAGCACCCCGAAGATCAGCAGGCTGTTGAGCGTATGCAACAGGACGTTGGTCAGGTGGTAGCCGAAGGGGTTCAGGCCCCACAGGTGGTATTCAACCCAAAACGTGCTGAAGACCAGCGGGTAATACTGTGGGGTCGCGCCGATGTTGAACCACAGGTGCCAGAGCCCCTTGGCCGATCGCAACGTCTGGTTCTCGGTCACGTAATAATCGTCGTCCCAGATGAATCCCCCCATCAGGGCCGGGACGTAAGCGATCAACACCGCCGCGAACAGAACCGGCATCCACCCGTTCTCGCGCCTGAACAGGCCCGAGGCGAGCGAACGGAAGCCAGGCTTTCGTGTTGGAAATCCCTCCAGAGGAGAACCGCTCTCCTTGCGCGCGCCGCGGCGGGTCTGCTTGGTCTTGCCCTTTGCCTTACCCACAATTCATATCCCCGCGAACTGGTCCGTTCGGACGGCCGCCTCGGCCAGCTGGAAAGAAACGTAACCGGCATAACGGCCAACCTCGGCGCCGATCTGACGCCGCAAATCAGCGGCCCGGGGCGGCGATTTGTTAGACGTTTTCTTGACACCCATAAAGATAGTCATGGACGGACATTTTCTCCACGAGTTCATATTTTTGTCCTTCAAGAAATGCACTCACTTCTTCGAAAAATCTCGCCTCCACCAGAATGAATGTCGGTCTATACTTGAAGAGGTTTAACCCCCTCAGCACATTAAGCTCATAGCCCTCCACGTCCAGAGAGAAAAAATCGATTCTGGGAAGAGCTGGAATATCATCCAGAATTGATTCAAGAGTCCTTGCGGGGACATCAATTGAATACGACTCATCCAACTCCTGCAAATCAATACCGCGTCTCAGATGGCTGTCTTGGTCTTCTTTTGTTTTCAGCGAACCATCGACAACAGACATCAGATGCGCATAGTGCATCGTCACCGTTGGTTCCCGAAAATCGCTGGAAACGAGAGCGCAATTTATAACTAGTGATCGACGCCTGACTTTTTTGCATTGCTCACAGAGCTCTGGTATTCCTTCGATTAAAATTCCACACCAGCCGCGCCTTTTTTCGAGGAAATAAGTGTTGCTTTGCGAGTAGCCGTTGTTCGCGCCGGCTTCAATAAAAAACCCCCGCTTGAAATTCAAATATCTTTCAAGCTTTTGATCCAGATTATTGAGGGATGGCCTTGGATTCTTGGGAAGTAGTTTCTTGAAGATCATGTGGCCTATGACTTCTTCAGCCACCCCCGCTCGAGCAATAGTTCCGCGATCTGAATCGTGTTTAGGGCGGCGCCTTTGCGCAGGTTGTCGCTGACGCACCATAGGTTCAGGCCATGGGGGATCGATGGGTCTTCGCGGATGCGGCCGACGAAGGTGGCGTCGCGGCCGGCGGCGTGGATGGCGAGCGGATACTGGTTGGTGGCCGGGTCGTCGACTACGACGACGCCGTCGGCGTCGCGCAGGATCGCGCGCGCCTCGTCGGCCGAGAGTTTCTTCTCGGTCTCGATGTTGATCGACTCGCCGTGGCCGCGGGCGACCGGGACGCGGACGGTCGTGGGGCTGACCTGGATCGTATCGTCTTCCAGGATCTTGCGTGTCTCGTTGACCATCTTCATCTCTTCCTTGGTGTAGCCGCTGTCGAGGAAGTCATCGATGTGCGGCAGGCAGTTGAAGGCGATGGCGTGGGCGAACTTCTTGGGCGGGGCGGGGGAGCGGCCTTGGAGTTGGGCCAGGGTTTGCTCCTCCATCTCGCGCACGGCGGCCGCGCCGGCGCCCGAGGTCGCCTGGTAGGTCGAGACGACGATGCGTTTGATCCGGGCGGCGCGGTGCAGCGGCGCGAGCGCCACCACCATCTGGATCGTCGAGCAGTTGGGATTGGCGATGATCCCCTTGTGACGGCGAGCGGCGTCGGGGTTGACCTCGGGGACGACCAGGGGAACGTCGGCGTCCATGCGGAAGGCGGAGGTATTGTCCACAACGACGGCCCCCGAGCGCGCGACGATGGGCGCGTATTCCTTGGAGATCGAACCGCCGGCGGAGGCCAGGACCAGGTCGACGTCCTTGAACGAACCGCTGTCGAGGCGCTCGACCGTGTGCATGGCGCCGTTAAACACCAATTGCTTGCCCGCCGAACGCTCCGATGCCAACAGCTTGATCGAGGAGCAAGGGAAATGGCGCTCCTCGAGAATTCTGAGCATCTCGCAACCGACGGCACCCGTCGCGCCCATGATAGCAACTTTGACCTTCACGCGAGTTGGATCCTTCTTCACTAAATTGGCGGTTGGGGCCGGAATGTTCGATCGCGGCAACCGTAAATTGGGCGGGACCGGTCCCCAATCTGTTCAGGTATCCCAAAAAGTCTCCCGCCGGCGCAACAGATAATCATGGAACGGCGCGGAGGGAGACTCAAAGTTCTCGATCGCGGCGGGCCGGCGGATGGGGCAAATCAGTGAAAAAAATCACAAACAAGGGGCCATCTTTACGATTTTTCTTTTGGAACCCGATTTGGCCGCTCAATTCAAAGGATACGCTTATCCTATTTACAGAATACTGAAATCACATGGTTTATCTCTATAACACACACGGGTTGATCCAAGAAAATGTTTCTGAAATACCCCTGGCGAAGGTGCGATTTTATACTGGATTATCTCAAGCAATCTCTATACTATGACGCCCGAAAACCTGGTAAGGTCGGAAGATTGAAACAATCTGCCGACCCCGGATTCTGTCTGACGCGTTGGATTGTCGCTTACTCGGGAGCCTTTAGTTGTTAACCGCTTTTCCAAAGTGGACCAATCGTCTTCCCTTCTGCATACTCTTCGCGGGTGGTGGGGGATTCTTCGGGGTTGTCGGGTTCGTCTGGTATTACTTTTCGCCTGAATTCACCGACGTCGGATACGCCCCGCCGCAACCGGTTCCCTACAGCCACAAGCTCCACGCCGGCACGCTGGGCATGGATTGTCGTTATTGCCATACCGGCGTCGAGGTCGGCTCCCACGCCAACGTCCCCCCCAGTCAGACTTGCATGAACTGCCACACTGAAATCAAGCCCGAGAGCCAGAAACTACTCCCCGTGCGCGAGAGCTTCGACACGGATCAGCCGGTCCAATGGAAACGCATTCACAAGCTGCCCGACTTCGTCCGGTTTAACCATAGCATCCACATCAATGCCGGCGTGGGCTGCGTCAGTTGTCACGGCCGCATCGATCAGATGGAAGTGGTGCGCCTGTCCAAGCCGCTGAGCATGGGCTGGTGCCTCAATTGCCATCGCGATCCGGAATCCCGTATTCGCCCCAGAGATAAGGTCACCGTCATGGATTACCTCCCCACCGACCCCCAAGAGGGGGCCAGGCTGGTTCAAGAGCGCGACATCAATCCCCCGGAGAACTGTTCGGCATGTCACTACTAGACGAAAATGTCGCCAACACCGAAGTGGCCGAGACGGCGAACGCGGCGAACACCGGGCAGCGTTATTGGCGCAGCTTGGACGAGCTCGAGAACACGCCCCAGTTCCAAGAGTTTCTCCATCGCGAATTCCCCGAAGGGGCCTCGGAGATGCTCAGCCCCTTCTCGCGGCGCGCCTTCTTGAACTTGATGGGCGCTTCGATCGCGCTGGCGGGGGCGGTGACCGGATGCCGACGTCCGGAAAACAAAATCGTGCCCTACTCGAAGCTGCCCGAGGACATGATCCCCGGCAATCCGATGTTCTACGCCACGACGATCGAGCGTGGCGGCTCGCCGGTGGGGTTGATCGTCGAATCCCACGAGGGTCGCCCCACGAAAATCGAAGGCAACCCCGAGCACCCGGCAAACCTCGGCGGGGTCGATGGCCAGACGCAGGGCGCGATCCTCGAACTGTATGATCCGGACCGCTCGATGCAGGTCTTGCACAATGGCGAACCCTCGTCTTTGGATGCTTTCTCCACCATTACCGATCAACTAACCGAAAATCTCCGGCCCGGCCAAGGCGAAGGCCTGTATGTCCTGGGCCAGATAAGCGCCTCCCCCTCGTTCCTTGACGTGCGTCGCCGTTTCTTGAGCAAGTTCCCAAAGGCGAGCTGGCATACGTGGGAGCCGATCAACGAAGACAACGCGCACGCGGGTTCAAACATCATTTTCGGCAAACCCCTGCGGCCCATTTACGACATTGAAAAAGCCGACGTGATACTCGCCCTCGATTCGGACTTCCTGGCGGGCGAAGCCGGTTGGTTGGCCAACACGCGTCATTTTTCGCGCCGGCGGCAGGTCGAGGACGGCCCGTCGCAAATGAATCGGCTCTACGCGGTGGAGGGGGTCTACTCGCTCACGGGGGCGGCAGCCGATCACCGTTTGCGTTTGCCCGGCAGTCAAGCCGGACGATTCCTAATGGCCGTGGCGGCCGAGATTTTCGAGTCGCAATTGTCCCCGCCCGCCAACGACCCGCTGATGCAGCAACTCGCGGAGGCTCGCAAGCATCCGCCCGAGGAACGCTGGGTGACCGCGGTGGCCAACGACCTGATTACCCATCGCGGCCGGGCATTGGTCGTGCCGGGACCGGGTCAGCCGCCGGCCGTCCACGCGCTCGCGCAGGCGCTAAACACGCTGCTCGGTTCCGATTGCATTCAATACGCCCCATACCCGGACGCCGGCTTTGGAGCTTCAAGCGAGTCCATCGCCGAATTGACCGAAGCGATGCGCGCGGGGAAGGTCAAGACGCTGGTGATCCTGGGGGGCAACCCGGTTTACGATGCCCCCGCCGACTTGAATTTCGGCGGGGCGTTGGACAAGGTTCAGATCGCGATTCATTTGGGCCTGTATGCCAATGAAACCGCCCGCCATGAGGCCATCAACTGGCATGTCCCCAGGGCCCACCCGTTGGAATCGTGGGGGGATACGCTTGCGGCCGATGGGACGATCGGCCTGACCCAGCCGTTGATCGCGCCCCTGTTCGGCGGTCTGACCGATGCCGAATTGGTCGCTCGACTGAGCGGTCAGGAGGCCGTGGAGGGTTACGAGATTGTTCGAGGGCACCACCAGGGCAGTCAGCCACTCGAGGAGTTCCTGCCGCGTTGGGAGAAGGCGCTCCATGATGGGATCATGCCGGGCCAAAAGTCGCGCATGTTCACGCCGGCCTCCCTGGAGACCAAGAACGGCGCGTTGGCCCAGGCCTTAAGCCGGTCGGGGATCCCCGCCGAACCTACCATCCAGTCGATGGAACTGGTCTTCCTGCCCGACCCCAAGCTCCACGACGGCCGATTGGCCAATAACGGCTGGCTCCAAGAAATCCCCAATCCGGTTACTAAAATCGCTTGGGACAACGTGGCGATGATGAGCAAGGCGACGGCGGACTCGTTGAAGGTGGAGAATGAACGGGTCGTCGCGCTGGAGCTGGACGGGCGGTCGGTTGAGTTGCCTGCCTGGATTACGCCTGGCATGGCCGATAACGTCGTCGGCGTGCATCTCGGTTACGGCCGACGCTTTGAGGGGCGCGTGGCCGAAGGGGTCGGCGTGGATGTTTATCCGCTGCGCGCCTGTTCCGCCTTGCACCTCGCCACCGGATTAAAAGTCACGCCCACCCGCCGGAAGTTTCTGCTCGCCAACACTCAGGACCACTGGGCCCTCGAGGGGCGGGCGCTGGTGCGCGAGGCCGATGTCGAGACCTACCGCGAACACCCCGACGTCATCAAGCACATGGGCGTGCACGGCCCGCCGATCCAGTCTCCCTTTCAAGAGCATAGTTACGAGGAGTCTCCGCAGTGGGGGATGAGCATCGACCTTTCCAAGTGTATCGGCTGCAACGCCTGCATGGTGGCCTGCCAGGCCGAGAACAACATCCCCGTCGTCGGTAAGGATCGCGTGCGCGAGGGGCGTGAAATGCACTGGATCCGCTTGGACCGCTACTACAAAGGTTCGATCGACGACCCGCAGATGGTGTTCGAGCCGGTCCCGTGCCAGCAATGCGAGAATGCGCCCTGCGAACAGGTATGCCCCGTGGGGGCGACCAGCCACAGCCCCGATGGGCTCAATGAGCAGACCTACAACCGGTGTGTCGGGACGCGCTATTGTCTGAATAACTGCCCGTACAAAGTCCGCCGCTTCAATTTCTTCAACTACCACGAAGACCAGCCCGACCTGCTCAAGATGGCTTCCAACCCCAACGTGACGGTGCGCATGCGGGGGGTGATGGAAAAGTGCACGTATTGCGTCCAACGCATCCGTCGCAATGGGATCCAGAATAAAGTGAACGGGACGCCGTACAAAGACGGGGACGTGCGCACGGCGTGCCAGTCAGCCTGTCCGGCCGAGGCCATCCGCTTTGGCGACATCCTTGACGAAAACAGCCAGGTTTCGCGGGCCAAGCAGCAGCCTCGCAATTACACCCTGCTCGAGGAAATCAACGTCAAGACCAGGACTTCGTATCTTGCTCGGCTGCGCAACCCCAATCCGGAATTAAAGGAGAGCACGGAAACCGAACATGGCCGTAGCCACGCCTAGTCTCCCGGCCCCCGGCGTCGCTCCGCCCGATGAGCCGCTGGTTGCCCCCCATCACGATTTCGGCTCGATGACCGAAACGATCAGCCGCGTGAGTGAGTTCAAGACGCCGCGCGGCTGGTACATCGGGTTTGGGGTCGCCCTGACCTGGCTCACGGTTCTGGGGGCGTTGATCGCCTGGCTGTTCTGGAAGGGCATCGGCGTGTGGGGCGTCACCAATCCGGTCGGCTGGGGTTGGGCGATCGTCAACTTCGTGTTCTGGATCGGCATCGGCCACGCCGGGACGCTGATCTCCGCGATCCTGTTCCTCTTCCGCCAGAAATGGCGCACCGGGATCAACCGCTTCGCCGAAGCGATGACGATCTTCGCCGTCGCCTGCGCCGGCATTTTCCCCGGCATCCACGTCGGCCGCGCGTGGGTCGCTTATTGGCTCTTTCCGATCCCCAATCAGATGAGTCTGTGGCCACAGTTCCGCAGCCCGCTGTTGTGGGACGTCTTCGCGGTCAGCACCTACGGGACGGTTTCCCTCCTATTCTGGTACACCGGGATGATCCCCGACCTGGCGACGTTGCGCGACCGTAGCAAGACGACGCTGCGCAAGGTCCTCTACGGTATTTTTTCGCTGGGTTGGCGCGGGTCCAACCGCCATTGGCGCAATTATGAAATGGCCTATCTGATCCTGGCGGGCCTGTCGACGCCGCTGGTCCTTTCGGTCCACTCGGTCGTGAGCTTCGACTTCGCCGTCGCGGTCGTGCCCGGTTGGCACACGACGATTTTCCCCCCGTATTTCGTCGCGGGGGCGATTTTCTCGGGATTTGCGATGGTGATGACCCTTGCCATTCCGGCGCGTCAGTGGTTTGGGCTCAAGGATTTCATTACGATGCGCCATCTCGAGAACATGAACAAGATCATGCTGGCCACCGGGATAATGGTCGGCTACGCCTATTCGGTCGAGTTTTTCATCGCCTGGTACAGCGGCAACGCCATCGAACGATTCACGTTCATCAACCGCGCGCTGGGACCCTACTGGTGGGCGTACTGGATCATGGTGACGTGCAACGTGGTCTCGCCGCAATTCTTCTGGTTTAAAAAACTGCGCCGCAACGTGGTTTTCATGTTCATTATCTCGATCTTTATCAACATCGGAATGTGGTTCGAGCGGTTCGTCATTGTGGTCACGTCGCTGGCCAGCGATTACTTGCCGTCCAGTTGGGATTACTATCGGCCGACGTACGTCGATGTGTTGATGCTGGTGGGCAGTTTCGGGCTGTTCTTCACGTTGTTCCTGCTGTTTTTGCGCTTTCTGCCGGTCCTGACGATGTTTGAGATCAAGAACGTGATGCCCCAGGCCAAAGCCCACCCGGCCCAAACTCACGGAGGGGAGGACTAGCAAGCCGTGAAGCCCCCTTATCTGGTCAATATGCTTCTCGGCAAGCTGCCCGAGGACAACCCGTTCGGCATCGTGGCCGAGTTCAAGGGACCCGGCGGGTTGCTCGAAGCGGCCAAGGCGACGCGCGACGCCGGCTACAAGTGCTTCGACGTTCACTCGCCGTTCCCCGTCCACGGCATGAACCGGGCGATGGGCCTGCGCCGCAGCGACCTGCCCTGGGTGATCTTGGGCGGGGGGCTGACCGGATGCATCGGCGGCTTCGCCCTGCAGTACTGGGTCAGCGCGGTGGATTACCCGCTGGTGATCAGCGGCAAGCCCTTTAACAGCATCCCGGCTTTTATTCCCATCACGTTTGAGTGCACGATCCTTATCTCGGCATTTGCCGCGGTTCTGGGGATGTTGTTCTTTAACTTTCTCCCGATGCTTTATCATCCGCTGTTTAAGTACAAGCACTTCAAGCGCGTGACGACCGACGGGTTCTTCCTGACCATCGAGGCTCGCGACAAGAAGTTCGAACCCGACGAGGCGGAGGAATTCCTCGATTCGATCGGCGGGCGTAACATCGCCCTGCTGGAGCCATAAGCATATGACGCCCAGGTCGTGGATAGTTCTGTTGTTGATGGTGGCTGCCGTGTCCGGTTGCCGGGGGAAGATCTCCGAAAGCCCGCCGATCCACGTCAATCCGAACATGGACAACCAGGAAAAGATCGATCCCCAGGAAGTCGGACCGCTATTGGCGGACGGGCGGCCCCTTTTCTCCGACCTGCGGGCCGCGCGCCAGCCGGTGCCGGGCACGATCGCCCGCGGCGCCCTCAGGACGGACACGATTTATTTTCAGGGGACGTTTCCCAACGGGAACTGGGCGCAGTACAGCCCCGTCGAGACCACGGCGGAACTCCTCGATCGCGGCCGGGAGCGGTTTAATATCATTTGCGCCGTCTGTCATGACCGCACGGGAACGGGCAAGGGGATGGTGACCCATTACATCGGCCTGACCCCGCCGACCAACCTGATGGAACAAGCCATCCGCGAGATACCCGACGGCCAGATCTTCAACACCATCACCAACGGCGTGCGCAACATGCCATCATACAAGCATCAGATCCCGGTCGAGGACCGCTGGGCGGTCATCGCCTATCTGCGCGCCTTGCAACGCAGTCAAACGACCACGATCGAAGACGTGCCCGCCGACATCCGATCAACATTGGTGGCCAACAAATGAGCCTTGCCGAAACCGAGAACGTCGACTATCGCCTGGACTCCGAACGCGTGTGGTCGCTTGGCATGAAACTGCTGGCCGCGACCGTCGCGCTGCTGGGTTTTTCCGCGATCGGGCTGTTCACCAGCGACGAGGCGGCCCTGCATTTCAAGTACTCCTATCTGACGTGCTACACGTTCTATGTCTCGGTCTCGCTTGGGGCGATGTTCTTCGTGCTGACGGCCCACGTGACCCATGCCCGCTGGAGCGTGGTCGTCCGGCGCTTGGGCGAGGCGATCATGATGAATTTCTGGCTGATGCTGCTGCTCGTGGTCCCGATCCTGTTTTGGATGGACGACCTCTACATCTGGGCCGACCCGCAGAAGGTGGCCGGTGACACATTGCTCGAGCAAAAGCGCCCCTTTCTCAATTTGAAGTTCTTCATGCTGCGCATCGTCATCTATTTCGCGATCTGGATCGGCATGGGCGGTTTCCTCTATCGCCGCTCGCTGAGGCAGGATGAAACCGGAGACTGGAAGCTGGTCGAGGCCATGCGGCGGATGAGCGCCCCCGGGCTCATCCTGTTCGCGTTCACGACCACGTTCTTCGCCTTCGATTTGCTCATGTCGCTCGACGCGCATTGGTACTCGACGATCTTCGGCGTCTACTACTTCGCCGGGTCGTTCATCGCCGGCCTGGCCGTGTTGATCCTTGTTTGCGTGGCGGTCATGTCGACGGGTGTGGTCGGCAAGGCCATTACGGCCGAACACCTGCACGATTTGGGCAAGCTGCTGTTCGCGTTCGTCGTCTTTTGGGCTTACATATCGATTTCCCAGCTCCTCCTCATCTGGATGGCCAACATCCCCGAAGAGACGATCTGGTACATTCACCGCTGGGAGGGGGGTTGGAAAACCTATAGTTGGTTCCTGGTCTACGGGCACTTCGTCTTCCCGTTCTTCTTCCTGCTCTCCTATCACGCCAAGCGCAACCGTCTGATGATTTCACTGGGGGCCATCTGGATGTTGATCGTGCATTTTTTAGACCTTTATTGGGTGGTGATGCCGACGCTGGGGCTTCAAGGCGAGCATGGCGGTCACGGTGTTCCGTTTAGCTGGGTCGATCCATGCCTGTTCTTGGGGATGGGTTGCTTCTTCGGGCTGGTTTTGTTGTGGCGGCTGTCCAAGTGCCCGCTGGTGCCGGTGCGCGATCCGTACCTGGCCGACTCCATCGCATTTGAGAATCAATGAGGCGATTGTTATGGCTCACGACGATTCGGAACCCTACAACACCGTCATCTTCTTCACGGCTGTCGTTACGGTGATCATCATTTTCGCGGTCTTTTTCGCCTGCATTTATTTCTTTTCATTTTGGAAGCAGGCGCACGTGCGTGATAAAGTGGAACTGAAGGTGGTTCCCTACCTGCGCGAACTCAGAGCGGCGGAGGCGGAGAAGCTCTTTCACTATGCGCTGGTCGACGCGGAAACCGGGGGCGTTCAAATCCCCATCGACCGCGCGATGGAGCTGGAGGCCATAAACCCCTGGCGGCGGCAACTGGACCTTCCGCTCGCCGTCACGCCCGAGGAACCAGAGGAAGAGGCCGCGCCGGTCGAAGAAGGGACCGAAACGGCGCCCGCACAGTCGCCCGCGCCGCCGGCCGGCGAGGACGGAGCGACGACGCGCGCGGATCGCCTTAAGTGAGATCGAGGATGTTCATGAAACGTTATCACCCCATGCCATTCGGATTGCTGCTCCAGATTTGCCTCTTGGTCGTCCTTGCGATGGACGGCGCTCGGGCTGAGCCATACATCCCGCAGCCGCTGCAGGGTGTCGGGATCGACGAGCTTCTGGGCGCCTCGGTCCCCGCCGACCTGACGTTCACCGATTCCACCGGCCAAACCGTCGCGCTCAAGCAGTATCTGAACAACGAGCGGCCCGTCGTGCTCAATTTAGTCTATTACACGTGCCCGATGCTCTGTGACATGTCGCTCAATGCCCTCACTGAGGGGCTCAAGGAACTCAATTGGACGCCGGGCGACCAGTTCGAAATCGTGACCGTCAGCATTGACCCAAAGGAACAGCACCAGCTCGCCGAGCAGACAAAGGCCAACTACATCGAAGATTATGGACGGCCCGAAGCCGCGCGCGGCTGGCACTGGCACGTGGGTGAACAGGAGAACATTGCGAAGTTGGCGGACGCGGTCGGATTTCGTTACAACTACGTCGAGAATACCGGGGAATATGCCCACGCCTCGGCGATCATGATCCTGACGCCCGAGGGCAAGATCTCGCGCTACCTGGACGGCTTCAATTTTCGCGTCAAGGACCTGCGCCTGGCGCTGTTCGAGGCCGCCGACGGCGCCATCGGCTCGGTCTTCGAACAGTTCTTCTTGAACTGCTATCATTTCGATCCGGGCACGCAACGTTACGTCGCCAACGCGATGCTCCTGATGCGGATCGGTGGCGCTTTGACGTTGGCCTTTCTCGGCCTGCTGATCGGGTGCCTGATCCTCCTCGAACGACGCAAGCGCCGCCTGCGGGCGAGCCATGCCGACCCGGCGGATGACCGGCATCCGCATAAACCGACCGGCGCGCCGGCCTGAGAGGAATCCATGGGCCGGACCCCGGATCGCGATCGAGCGACTGAATGGATGACTGAATAGGGAAGATGGGTAAAGAAGCAACAATCCAAATGCCGCGGCAGGCCTCGACCTTCGCGCCCATGGTCGATGACCTCTATTATTTCATCTACTGGATCTGCGTCTTCTTCTTCATCCTGATCGTCGCGCTGATGGTTTGGTTCGTCATTCGCTATCGCGAACGCGGGGAAGGGGAGACGACGCCCAAAATCGACCACAGCAATTGGCTCGAGATCATTTGGACGGTGCTCCCCACCCTGATCCTCGCCGTCATGTTCGTCTGGGGTTTCGACCTGTATTTCAAACTGAGGGTGGCGCCGCACGGGGCTTACGAGATCAACGTCACGGCCAAACGCTGGCAGTGGGAGTTCACCTACCCCGACGGCACCAGGACGGTGGATGAAATCTGGGTGCCCGCCGGCCGGGCGATCAAGCTGATCATGACCTCCGAAGACGTCCTGCACAGCTTCTTCGTCCCAAGCTTCCGCGCGAAGAATGACGTCCTTCCTAATCGGTACACGACCATGTGGTTCGAGCCGACCGTGATGGGCGAACACCGGGTCTACTGCGCGGAATACTGCGGCTCGGGACACTCGGAAATGGTCGCCATCTTAAATGTTGCCGAACCCGAGCCGTTTCAAGATTGGCTGGACGGCGGAGGTATCGATATTGGGGAATTGCCTCCGGCCGAAGCGGGTAAGCTCCTGTTTGAAAAGCGGGCCTGTTTCAAATGCCACAGCATCGACGACTCCAAGAAGGAATGCCCACCGCTTCTGGGCGTCTTCGGCAAGCGCGAACACCTGGCCGACGGCAGCTCGATCACCGTCGATGAAGAGTATATTCGCGAGTCGATCATGAACCCGAATGCCAAGATCGTCCAAGGATACCGGGCCGGCGTGATGCCGACCTATGTCGGTCTGTTGAAAGACGATCACGTCACGTTCCTGATCGAATACATCAAGACACTGAAAGTCGGAATGGAGAAAGAAGGGTAACTGATCCATGTCAACCGCAACCATCCCATCCCCTGGCGCCCATCCCATCGGACATGACGTCAGTTACCTGAAATCCCAGAGCGGGATCATGTCCTGGATCATAACGTTGGACCACAAACGGATCGGCGTCCTCTACATGATCTGGATCATGGCTGCCTTTCTGTTGGGCGGTATGTTCGCCGTCCTGCTCCGGACCGAACTAATCACCCCACAAATCAGCATCCTCGGCAGCAACGAGAACTATAACAAGGCGTTCACGCTCCACGGGGCGATCATGGTCTTTCTGTTCATCATCCCGTCGGTCCCGGCCATCCTCGGCAACTTTTTCCTGCCCATTATGATCGGAGCCAAGGACGTCGCCTTCCCCCGGCTCAATCTCATGAGCTTCTATATCTACGTCATCGGGGCCGTCTTCGCCGTCTATTCGATCGTCGTCGGCGCGGTCGATACGGGCTGGACTTTTTATACCCCCTATAGCGTCGATACCAATACCAGCGTCGTTTCGATGACGCTGGCCGTGTTCATCCTCGGGTTCTCGTCCATCTTCACGGGGCTGAACTTCATCGTGACGACGCACAAGATGCGGGCGCCGGGAATGGGTTGGTTCCGCATGCCGCTGTTTGTTTGGGGCATCTACGCGACGGCCATTATCCAAGTGCTCGCCACTCCCGTCTTGGGCATCACGTTGCTTCTCCTGATCATCGAACGCGTCGCCCACATTGGTATATTCGATCCAATGATGGGCGGCGACCCCGTGCTGTATCAGCATTTCTTCTGGTTCTATTCCCACCCGGCCGTCTACATCATGATCCTGCCCGGCATGGCGATCATCAGCGAGATCATCCCGCATTTCTCCCGCAAGCCAATCTTCGGATACTCATTCATCGTCTACTCAAGTCTGGCCATTGCCCTCATCAGCTTCATCGTGTGGGGCCACCACATGTTCACCAGCGGCCAGTCCGAGATCGCCATCATGATCTTCTCGGCCCTGACGTTTTTGGTGGCCATCCCCTCGGCGATCAAGATCTTCAACTGGACCGTTACCTTATATCGCGGCCAGATCAAGCTGGACACGCCGATGCTCTACGCGCTGGCATTTATCTTCCTGTTCACGATCGGTGGCCTGACGGGTCTGCCGTTGGGCAGCGTCGGCGTTGACGTGCATCTGCACGATACCTACTTCGTCGTCGCCCACTTCCACTACGTGATGGTGGGCGGCACGGTCATCGCGTTCTTCGGCGGCCTGCACTATTGGTGGCCCAAGATGTTCGGCCGCATGTACCCCGAATGGATTGCCCGAATTACATGCGCCATCATCTTTCTAGGGTTCAATCTCATCTTCATCCCGCAGTTCATTATGGGCAGCCAGGGCATGCCGCGGCGTTACGCGACCTACGACGCGCAATTCCAGCCCCTCCACGCCTTCTCCTCGGTCGGCGCCTGGGTCATGGGGTTGGGTATCGTGGTCATGTATAGCTACTTCATCTGGTCGCTGTTCAAGGGCGAGAAGGCCGGCAAGAACCCCTGGAACCTCAAGTCGCTGGAGTGGGAAACCGAATCTCCGCCTATACAAGCGAATTTCGCCGATACACCGATCGTCCTCCACCCGCCATATGATTACGGGGTGGAGCCGGAGAAAGCCACGGTCAAGCGCTGACGCTGACCTCCCGAATTGAATCAAAACGGGTGACGCCCAACACCATGAGTCATTCACAGACCGACGACCTGCCCCACGCCGCCATCGAAGACGAAGAGCACGAGCATCATCCGATGCTGGCGCATCACTTCGACACAATGGATCAGCAATACGCCTCCGCGAAATTGGGCATGTGGCTGTTCCTCGCGACCGAGATACTCCTGTTCAGCGGCCTGTTCCTCGCCTACGGCGTTTTCCGCTCTTTTCATCCCGAGCTGTTTAATAACGCCAGTCGCCTGTTGGATCTACGCGCGGGGGCGCTGAACACGGGGGTCCTGATCCTGAGCAGCCTGACCATGGCCCTCGCCGTGCGCGCCGCGCAGACGGGCAACCTCAAGCAGCTGCGCTTGCAATTGGTCCTGACCATCGCGCTGGCCGGCGTCTTTATGGTCGTCAAGTATTTCGAGTATTCACATAAGATACATCTCGGTTTTTTGCCCGGCATGTTTTTCAAACCCGAACATGTGCAAGGGAGCGAGGCCGCCTTCGCCGTGGCGGACAATGCGCGTATTTTCATGAGCTGTTATTTCATGATGACCGGTCTGCACGGCTTTCACGTATTGGCCGGGATGTTCGTACTCGGATGGGTTTTATGGTTGAGCACGAAACGAACCTTTAATAGTGAATACTATACGCCGGTCGAGACCGTTGGGCTCTACTGGCACATCGTTGACTTGATCTGGATCTATCTGTTCCCGATGCTTTATCTCATTGACAGGACGTAGCCATGAGTGACACGAGTCATAGCGCGGGTCAAAGCCATCGTCACATCTCCCCCGTGAGTGCTTACGTGGCCATTTGGGCGGCGTTGATGGTGGGCACCGTGGTCACCATCGCGGTTGCTTTCGTGGACCTCGGCCCCGTCAATACGCCGCTGGCCCTGTTGATTGCCACGGTCAAGGCCTCGCTTGTGGCGCTGTTTTTTATGCACCTCTACCACGATGAGAAATTCAATCTGGTCATCTTCATATCCAGTTTCCTGTTCGTGCTGATTTTTTTCTCATTCACCCTGGTCGATACGACGCTGCGAGGTTGGGTTGATCCCATTGAGGCCCGCGCGATCCAGGCCGAGCTGCCTCGCGCGAGCACGCTTCTGATCGAAGATGCCCCCGCAGGCACCGAGGCCGAGCATGGCGCCGACGAGGCCAGCGAGGCCCAAGCGACCCACGAAGGCGAGCTCGCCGTCGAAGCCCATTAGCGATCCGATGACACCAACCCCCCAACCCCTCAGCCGCCATCAGTGGATCTGGTTTTCCCTGCCCGTGGCGATTCTCCTGTTCGTCGTTTCGCTGGCCCCGCTTTCGGATGGAATAGGGCGATCCCTACCCAACTCGACTTCGCTTCCCGTTGGGCTGGCCTTGGTGGGCTTCTGTCTGCTCGTGCTGACCCTGGGAGTGGTCTGGGCCGGACGGCTCGGACCGGCCACCGTTTTTAAACCGACCGTGGCGTTCGCCTTCGTCGTCGCGCCCGCCTGGGCCGGGGGCGTATCGACCCTGTCGGCCCTGCCGCCAGCCGGGGTGCGTTCGATGGGTGAGTTGAGCCAGTGGGCGTTTATCATCGCCGTTTCGATGATTCTCGTCTATGTCCTTGCCGGAAGCCTGCGCGTCTCGCGACGCGAACGCCCTGCTCGCAAGACCCGAGTTCGATTCGGCCCGGGTGCCTGGCGCGATGCCAAAGATCTGACAAAACTGAATCTCAACGGCTTGGTCCTCGTCACGACTTCCATTGGGTTCTACATGGCGGCGCGGGCGGGTTTTGACGGCTGGCTGTTTGCCCGCGCGTTGATTGGCACGGGACTCGTCGCCTGCGGATCGAGCGCGCTCAATCAGTTCATGGAAAGAGCCGAGGACGCCCGGATGCCGCGCACGGCCGGCCGGCCCATCCCCACCGGTCGCGTCTCTCCGCCGGCCGCGATGTTGATGGGCGTGACGCTCTCGATCGCCGGCATCGCGATCCTGACGTTGACGGTCAACCTGCACGCTGGCTTTCTCGCCGCCCTGACGTTGGCAGTTTACCTATTCCTCTATACGCCGCTCAAACGCATCAACACGCTCTCGACACTGGCCGGGGCGATTGCCGGGGCGCTGCCGCCCGTGATCGGTTGGGTCGCCGGCGGCGGGGGCAACGAACCGATGGCCTGGACAATGTTCTTTGTCCTGTTCCTGTGGCAGATTCCCCATTTCCTGGCCATCGCGTGGAAGTATCGCGAGCAATACGGCGCGGCGGGATTCCCGATGTACGCGGTTCTCGACCCGACGGGTCGTGCCACCGGGGCCACTAGCGTCGCCTACGTCGTCGCCCTTGTCCCCGTCAGCTTGATGCCGGTCCTGTTTGGCGCAACCGGGGCCCTCTATGCCCCGTGCGCCGCGATCCTGGGTTTGGGCTTTCTCTGGTTGGCGTATCGGCTCTATTCCCGGCCGACGCGCGAGAGGGCGACAAACTTGTTCCTGGCGTCGATCGCTTATCTGCCGATCCTACTTGTCCTGATGATCGCCGATAAAGCGCCGATGCCGCCCGGCCCGATCCTCTAGTGTCATGTCACGCATCACGTGCTGGATGACGGGAATCCTGGAGCCGAGTCCCTGAATTGCCGGGAACCAACGTATCGAAGGGCGGCCTAAACTGACCCGCCGACATTTGATCGGTGACGCGACAACCAGCCTGTTGGATAAAGAGTCCCGGAGGGACGACCGCTTTCAGCCCAGCCCTTTAGGGCTGGGTCTCATGGATGAATCAGAGCAGTCCCATAGGGACGGCTGAGAATTGCGCGTATGAACCGGGAATTCGCGAATCGTTCATTCGTCCCGATGGGACTCAACGGATCCCGGCGACATTTCCCCAGCCATGAATGGCTGGGCTGAAAGCGGTCGTCTCTACGGGACTGCGCGGGAACGAGTGTATCGAAGGGCGGTCTGAACTCACCCGCCGACATTTGACTGGTGACGCGACGCCCGTCGCCCGGACCGGACAGAACCTCGCGGCAAATGCTCGAACTTTCCCAACTCCCCAAACTGAACGCTTGTCTGAATTCCACCGTGGCCATCGTGCTGGTTCTGGCCTTGGTGGCGATCAAGACCCGCCGGATCCGCACCCATGGCTGGCTGATGAGCGCCGCCCTCGTTCTCTCGGCGCTGTTTTTGACCTCGTACCTCACGTATCACTATAAGGTCGGCCACACGACGTTCCCCGACCTGGGATGGGTGCGGACGGCCTATTTGGTGCTTCTGGCCAGTCACGTGATCCTGGCCGTGGTGGTGACGCCGATGGCCATTACGGCCGTCGTCTTCGCAGCCCGTCGCCAATTCGATCGCCATCGCCGCCTCACGCGCATCCTGTGGCCGTTGTGGTTTTACGTCGCGGTGACCGGCGTGATGATCTACTTCATCCTCTATCATCTGATCTGAATACAGGGACCCTCTAAAATCCGGTTTGCAGCCGTCTCCATAGGACTCGAATTCATTATCGGTTTGATTTCCCGCCACTTGCGTGGCGGGCTGAAAGCGATCGTCCCTGTCGGGACTGAATTCTTAGGGGCGTCCTATAGTGACACGGCCGGCTTACGGCTTCAGGCGTGGTTGGTGATGCCCACGTGGGGTGTATTCAACATGGAAGGTGGCGGATTTAGCGGCTCGCAAGCGCGGATTCGATACGTTCGACGATCTTCTCGGGAGTGAAACCGAAGTGTTCGCGAACGGCCTGACCCGGGGCGGAAGCACCGTAGGTTGTCAGGCCGATGACCAGTCCGTCGCGGCCAACGTACTTGTGCCAGCCGGTCTCCGCGCCCGCTTCGATGCTGACCCTCAACCCGACTTCGCCCCCCAGCACCGAATCCCTATAAGACTCCTCCTGGGCGTCGAACAGTTCGCAACTGGGCATCGAGACGACCCGCACGGTCTTGCCTTCCCGCTCCAGCAGCCGAGCCGCGTCCATGGCGAGGCCGATCTCGGAGCCGGTCGCGATGAGCAAACCATCGCAAGCCCCTCCCGGTTCGCCGTAAAGCACGTATCCCCCCCGCGCGAGTCCCTCCCGGGCCTTGCTCCGCGTCAACTCTCCCTGACTCTTGACGCCCTGGCGCGTCAGAATAAATGCCACCGGTCCGTCGATCTTGAACGCCTGGATCCACATGGCTTTCAGTTCGTGCTCGTCGCACGGGCGAATCACCGTCAGGTTGGGGATGGCCCGCAAGGCCGCCAGGTGTTCGATCGGCTGATGGGTCGGCCCGTCTTCGCCCAGGAAGATCGAGTCGTGCGTGAACTGGAAAAAGACGCGCCGCCGCATGATCGAGCAGAGACGGATCGCGTTGCGCATGTAGTCGGAGAACGTCAGGAACGTCCCGCACAGCGGCTGGACCATCCCATGCAGCGACATGCCGTAACAGGCCGCCGCCATGCAAAACTCGCGCACGCCAAACTTGATGTTGCGTTGCGCCCAGTCGTAGGGGCCGATGATGCCGCTACCCTTGATCGCGGTCAGGTCGGAGACCGATAAGTCCGCCGAGCCGCCCACAAGGAACGGCGCGAGTTCGGCAACGCTCTGGAGAATTCGCTGGCTCTGGGCGCGGGTCGCCTTGTCGGCGGGCGCGTCCGCGCGCCAGACCTGCTCGTCGAAGTCCTCGGGTAGTGCCTTGTGGGTATAGACGTCCCAGAGGCGGGCCTTCTCGGGATCGGCCCGTTTCATCGCCGCCACGTCGTCGTTCCACGCCGCCTCATACTGCTCAAACCGTGGCCGCAGGCCCTTAAAGTAGTCCTTGACCTCAGCGGGGATATAAAACGACTCGTCAGTCCATCCGAGGCTCTGCTTGAAAGCGGCGAGTTCGTCCGCGCCGAGTTTCGACCCGTGACAGGCGCTGGTCCCTTGCTTGTGAGGCGCCCCTTTGCCGATGGTCGTCTTGGCCACGATCAGCGTCGGTCGCTGGGACTCGGCGCGCGCTTGGTCGAAGGCGTCGGCGACCTGATCGAAATCATGGCCATCGATCTTCAGGACCCGGAACCCATATGCCTCGAATCGTTTGGCCGTATCCTCACTCAGGCACTCACCGAGGGGACCGTCCAGGCAAACGTCGTTGGAGTCGTAGATGAGGACGAAGTTTTCGAGCCGCAGGTGCCCCGCCAAGCTGCCGGCCTCGGCGCCGACCCCCTCCATCATGCACCCGTCGCCGACCAACACCCAGATCTTGGCGTTAAACAGCTCCTCCCCAAAGCGCGCCCGCAGCCATTTCTGCGCGATGGCCATCCCCACGCCGCACGCCACGCCCTGTCCCAGCGGGCCGGTGGTCGTTTCCACGCCGGGGGCCTCGCCGTATTCAGGATGACCGGGCGTCTGCGAATGGAGCTGGCGGAAGTTCTTGAGCTGATCGAGGCTCAGGTCGTAGCCCGACAGGTGCAGCAGGGAATAAAGCAACATCGAGCCGTGGCCGGCGGACAGGACGAACCGGTCGCGTCCCATCCACCGCGGATTGGCGGGGTTGTGACGCAGTTGCCGGGCGAAAAGATAGGTTCCCAGCTCGGCGCACCCCATGGGCAGGCCCGGATGGCCCGACGCGGCCTTCTCGACGGCCTCGGCCGACAAGACGCGCACCGTATCGGCGACTTTTTGTAGGATAGCTCGGTCAGCGACGGGCACGATCGCCGGTCCTCCTCGCCCCTGGGGCTCAATGGAAACTGCCTCGGCTCGGACTTGAGCCGCGTCCGGTCAAAGCCTCAACCGCGCAATGGTCCCATCATTTACCCCCGATCGACACCGAGAGTCAATCCAGACGTTGAGCCCTTTCATCCCCCCGAGGGGAATCAATCTGGATCGAATTAAATTTGACAGGAGCAAAACCGGGTGGGACAATCCTAGTTAGTTTTGAGGAACGTCGCGTCGGCGTCAGCCACATGGCCCGGCCAAGTCGGGAGGTATAAGAATCGGGCGAGATCGATCCGTTAATAGGGTCCCTCATATTCTTTGCTGGATGTTTCAGGAGCAAGTATCATGGGTCTCATCTCTCGCACCGCGCAACATGCCCTCCGAGCCCTCACCTGGCTCGCCGTGCAGCAAGACCGAGTGCCCGTCAAGGATTTGGCCGACCACATCGGCACCCCCCAGCCCTACCTGGCACGGATCGTGATACAGCTGGCCGAAGCGGGCTATGTCGGGGTCCCGGTGGGGGCCTCAAGCTGGCCCGCCCGCCTTCCGATATCACCTTGTATGAAATCGTCAAGGTTTTCGATGAAGCGACGCCGTTCGAAGAGTGCCCGTTGGGGTTGCCCGGCTGCGCCGAGGGTCGCGACGACTGCCCCGCTCACAAGGAGTGGAGCCGACTCCAAGAGCGCGTGCTGAGTTGGTGGCGCGGCACCACTCTGGCCAGCCTCGTGGCGCGCAACACCCCCGCCAATATTCAGAAAGGACTCAACGCCAAGCCCTGATCTCCCGCTGGGTGCCTCCCCCCAGAAAAAACTTGCCCTCCAAGGCCAATACGGGGTATAAGGGTCGATCATCGTCGCCCACAGGGGCCTGGAGAGCGGTCCACGGGCCGGGCAGACCCGTGCTCGGGGTACCCCACCCCGCACGGTCAGCCCCGGCGTCAGTGGTGGTACATGCAGGTGATGGACGCGTTAGAGTGGTGGCATGCAATGAAACTTCGCTGTTCGTTTTGCGGCAAGGATCAGCACTCGGTCCGGACCCTGTTCAAGGGCCTGACTCAGAAGGAAAGCATGCTGACCGTCTACATCTGCGACGAGTGCGTGCAACAATGTCACGAACGGCTGCACCGTGACCAGCTCCTCCAAGCCGAGGAAACGACGTTCGACACCCTCAAGAACGTCCCCACGCCCTCCGAGATCAAGAGCACCATCGACCAGTACGTCATCAGTCAGGACAAAACAAAAAAAACCGTCTCGGTCGCAGTCTATAACCATTATAAGCGCCTGATGCACAACATCGGCTCCGATGACCTCGAGCTGGAGAAGAGCAACATCCTGCTGCTCGGGCCCACAGGCTCGGGCAAGACGCTCATCGCCCAGACCATGGCCCGCGTCCTGGAAGTCCCGTTCGCCATCGCCGACGCCACCACGCTGACTCAGGCCGGATACGTCGGCGAGGACGTCGAAAATATCCTGTTGCGCCTGTTGCAGAACGCCGGCGGCGACAAGGACAAGGCCGAGCGCGGCATCATTTATATCGACGAGATCGACAAGATCGCCCGCACGACCCAGAACGTCTCAATCACCCGCGACGTCTCGGGCGAGGGCGTCCAGCAGGCCCTGCTCAAGATCCTGGAGGGGACGGTCGCCAACGTCCCGCCCACCGGCGGCCGCAAGCACCCGCACCAAGAATATATCCAGTTCGACACGCGCAACATCCTGTTCATCTGCGGCGGGGCGTTCAGCGGGCTGGAGAAGATCATCGAGCAACGCGTGCGCCAGCGCGTGATGGGCTTCGGCGCCGACATCAAGAGCAACTCGGACTACCGCATCGGCGAGATGCTCGAGCAAGTCAATTACTACGACCTGCTCAAGTACGGGATGATCCCCGAATTCCTCGGCCGCTTCCCGATCGTCGCCACGCTCGACCAACTCGACGAGCCCGAACTGATCCAAATCCTGACCACCCCGCGCAACTCGATCGTCAAGCAGTATCAGAAACTGTTCGAGATCGATTCGGTTGACCTGCATCTGAGCGACGAGGCCCTGCACGAGGTCGCCACCCGGGCCCTCAAGATGAAGACCGGTGCCCGTGGCCTGCGCGCGATCCTCGAAGAAATCATGCTCGACATCATGTTCCACCTGCCCGAGAAATCAGAAAAATTCTCCGAATGCCACATCGACGCCGCCGTCATCCGCGGCGAAAAGGAACCCGTCTTTATCGAAACCGAACGTCGCGAGTCGGCTTAACGGCCCCCTCGTGGATACCGACGCACGACAATAACGATATACCCGCAAGTAACCTAACGAGTCGGGTTAACGCGTCCACCATCCCAATAGACCAGTTGTCCCCCACTGACCGCCCCATTGGTGGGGTCATAAAGATAGGCGGTTAATCGAAGAGTGCCTTTATTGTGCCACTGGCGATCAGGGCCGCAACTCTCCATTTTCCAGCGCTCCCTTTGGGTCGGATGACGGCCCACGGGATATTCAGCCTCAGACTCCCCAGGAAGAAATTCCCATTCTTCACCGCCGATCGGATCACCCCAAAATATGAACGAGATCCGCTTGCCGCCCCAATAGGCGCCACTGGAAGGAATCTGATTACTATTAAAATCATCGTAAGGGACTTGTGTCAGATAAGCAATCGGCGTGCTGAGCAGATTGCCGTTATGCTGCCGGATGTCGTTTTCCACCCGGAGGGTATCATTCGCATACGACAAATCCGGCAGGACAAAGGTCCCGCCAGGCGCTATCGGTATCTGGTTATAGTCTAGCGTATAGATCTCAATGGCAATGCCGATAGTCCTCATATCCGTTACCGTTCGAGTGACCTTGGCTCGCATTTGCGCCTCGAGGAAGTTAGGAACGGCGATCGCGGCCAGGATCGCAATGATTGCCACGACTATCAACAACTCGATTAACGTAAAACCAGCGGTTCTTCGCATTGATCATGCCCCCCCATATTTAGGCCAGTTGTGTGACCGAATGACCCAATGACATTATTACCGAGAGGTGGGAGGCGTCAAGAAGAATGCGAGTTCAATCGACAAAATCCCCCCGCGGCCACCTTTTATTGAATATGCCACGGGGCGCGACTGGCTGATATGGGCCAGTTTTGCCCATACCCCTGGACCTCTCCGACAGTTTTCATAATGGATATCTCCCCCAAATGACGTGCCCCAATCTCGATCCAACCTCAATTGTTTCAACGATTCTTCCTACTGTCCCGTCCTGAAATAAGCCGAGAAACAAAAAACTATAATTGCAGGTCATCCGCTCTGAAAGAAGAGGGCCATGAGCATGGAGGCGTGCAGCATAATAACTTCTTGGCTACCCGCGGCTAGCCGGGGTGGGAGCAATCCCCCAGAGGCCATGCGGTTCCCCTGGACAAATCCCAGGACGGCGCCCTACTCTAAACTGGTAATTTTCCCCGGGACGGCTCAATATCTATCCGGGTATGGCAACGATTCGTTTGGGGTTGCAAAAGAAGACGGCAGCGTCAATCTTGGAATCATGGCAGGCAGGATGCCTGGTTACTCATTTCGTGGTTTAATCCATCATCGGGAGGCATATCAAATCATGAAACTCAAAAACCAACGAGCATTTACATTAATTGAGCTTCTCATCGTGGTTGCCATCATTGCGGTCCTGGCGGCGATCGCCGTCCCTAACTTCCTCGAGGCCCAAACGCGAGCCAGGATCGTCCGGTCGACGACTGATATGAGGGCCGTTGCTCTTGCCATCGAAGCATATACCGCCGACAACAATCAGATACCGATGGCAAAGCATCCGATTACCTGGACCCTGGAGGATGGATCGTATGCGAATGATACCCTACGGGTGCAAGGGCAATCCAATCACGCCGGCGATCGGCTCCTCAAGCCCATTGCTTATATGACCGAAATCCCCTTTGATTGGTTTAACAGTCAACAGATAGATCCCAAGAGCGGTCCTTATTGGGGAGGGCTACAGATATCGTTCGTTTATTGGGGCGATCCGATCGGTGGCGAGGACGGCAAGCACTTATGGTTCGGGGAACCGGGAAGATGGGTTATGACGAGTGTTGGTCCTAACTTATTTTTTGATAGTGGTATTGCCGGCGACCCTCTGGCTCAGCGCTACGATCCCACCAACGGGACCATTAGCAGGGGACTGCTCCTCCGCTGGAACGGTGGACGGGCAAGCCCCTATTCTTGACACTTCGCACTCTTCCTTCCTAACAAGGAGACGATCGATTGGAACCATTCTCCTTGTTTCTCATTTCAGTCTATGTGGGACATGATCACCAACGGTCACCCAACAAAGGTCAAGATGGTTGATGAGGCGTGGCTGCAAACATTTCAGAATGGAGAGGTCGACCCGAGACTCGGGGATGCCCTCTTGTCTCAAGTGAGAATAGACCTTTGTCGTGATCTGTACTGGAGAGACAAGGCTTGAAGATTCGGCTCCACCCACATGCCCGTGACCGGCTGATCGAGCGGGGCGCGACGGAGGCGGAAGTAATCGCGACGGTTGAACAAGGAGAGTCGTTTACGGAAAAATATGGGCGGATGGGATTCCGGCGCAACTTCCCTTGTCACCAACCGTGGCGCGGTCGGAATTTTCGGACCAAACAGATCGAGGTCTACGCCGCACGCGAGGGCGGAGACTAGATTGTCATAACGGTTATCGCCAAATACTTCTGAGGAGTCTGAGATATTCAAATCACTTACGACCCTAATCAAAATATCGGATACATCCGTCTGCGCGAGGCCCAAAGTGAGGTCGAAACGGTACGGATCAGTGATGAAATGAATATCGATCTCAGCCCTGATGGGACGATTTACGGTATTGAACTTCTTAATGCCAATGAACAACTCGCGGGTGGCGCACAAGGCGTCCTGACGGTCACGAACGAAGCCAGTGGCCAGAAAGAAGAGATACGGTTAAGCATTTGAGAGCGGGAAATGGTTTTCGTGATTATCTGTGAAAGACGATCTGCCTAATCCGTTTTTCTTGGTTCTCACCCGACCACAAGCTGCCGCAGCCGCCGCGCTCCCGCCCTGGCGTAGTTGAGGGCGATGCGCGGGGAGCCGGCTCGGTAGAGCATGCGGGCGATGTAGTGGGGGCGGAGGTACATCGAGAGGAGGGATTTGCGGCGCCAATCGGTCAGGTCGCGGCTCGAGAGCGCGTAGGTGCGCAGGGCGGCGTTGGCGTAGCCGGTCTGGCCGGGGTCATGCTCGAAAAGGCCGTCGCGGACCGCGATCTCGTAGAGTTCGGTCCCCGGCAGCGGGTAGGCGATGTTGAAATCGAAAAAGTCGGTGTCGAGCTTGCGCGCGAAGCGGTAGGTCTCGTCGAGCGTCTCGCGCGTCTCCCAAGGCATGCCGATGACGAAAAATGCGTGGGAGCGCAGACCGTTGCGCTTACAGATCGCGACCGCTTTCTCCGCGCGCTCGACCTTCTGGCCCTTCTTCATCTTGTCGAGCAATTCCTGGCTTCCCGTCTCGATCCCGAACGCGACGACCCAACACCCGGCCTCGCGCATCTTGGCGGCGCGTTCGTCGTCGATCGTATCGACGCGGCTGTTGCAGCCCCAACGCACTTTCAGGCCCGACTCGATGATCCGGTCGCATAGATCCATCAGCCACTTCTTGTTGATCGTAAACGTGTCGCCGTGGAAGAGGAACTCGCGGATGTCGCGGTTGTTCACACAATCCTCAATCTCCTCGACGATGTTGGCGGGCGAGCGGTAACGGATCCGGTAGCCCGACATGCTGCCGGCGGGGCAGAAGATGCACTTGGCGGGGCAGCCGCGGTTGCCGTGGATCACCGTGAGCGGGTTCCCGGTCTCGGGGCTGCGGTAGATCTGATTGTCGAGCAACTCGCGCGCGGGGTAGGGAAGCGCTTCGAGGTCCTCGACGAGCGGGTGACCCGGGTTGCGGACGATCTCGGGCGCGACGCCGTTGGCCGAGGGCCTGCGCCACACCACACCGCCCAACTCCTCGAGGGGCGCGCCTTGATGGAACCGTTCCAGAACCTCCTCGATCTCGCCGTGAAAGCCGAAGTCGACCTCGGGTCGGTCGGCCAGCGCGTTCTCGCCCAGCGCCTCCATGTATTCGCCCTTGGCCAGCGTCATGACGCTGTCGGCGCCCAGCGTGTCCTTCGCGGCGCGCAGGGCGTCGAAATCTTTTTGGATCGTGGCGGTAACGACGTTGACCAGCACCATATCGGGCTGGAGCTCGCGCAGGTCGGCCACGTACTGGTCCCACGTCCCCCGCATCGCGGGATAATCCCGCAGCCAAACCTGGGCGCCCGCGCGCTTGAGTACCGCCCCCAGGGTCGCCAGCTCGACCGGCGGGAAAATGATCTGGACGGTTTGGTCCTCGATCTTGCACTGGCAGCGGTCGTCACGCCGATAAAGTCCGGTGGGCGGGTTGATGAGGAGGGCTTTGGTAAATCGATAACGGCTCACTGCTTCACTTTATCACCGCGGCGTCCAGCCGACAAGGCCAAATCCCTTGGATGCACCGTTGAAGGGTGGGTCTCGCGAATTCGCAAGATGCCCCCGCTGTTGAACGTTTTGGGATGCGCGGTGGTCCATTTAGTTCGTGTTCCTGATATTCAGAATCCCAAAATAATCGGTTGACAAATAATTTGGAACCCATATAAACTGAGATCGTGGGGATCGAGAAAACCGGACGGCTCGGCGAGGACCGGGCTTCCGGGAAGGTCCTCATGCTCTATCCTTCAAGTCCTTTCGAGAGTGCGATGGGTAAGTCTCCAGCCCAGAAGCCCGTGGGAGCGACGGTGCCCGCCGCGGCCGAGATTTATCACAATCTGATCCGCACGATGGTCTTCCTGCACAAGGAATTCGACCCCAGCCGCGCCTGGAAGGGCCTCCCGCATAACGTTTCGTTCCCGCAGTTCAAGATGATGATGACCCTGCGGCACATCGGTCCCTGCACGCTCAAGCAACTGGCCGAGGCGTTGGGCATCTCGCCGGCGTCGGCTTCAGAGATGATCGAACGGCTCGTGGAACTCGAACTGGTCGACCGGCGCAGCGACCCGCGCGACCGGCGCCGCATCCAGGTCAGTCTGACGCGGCGTGCCATCGTCGGGGTGGAGCGCCACGAGGCGATGATCTATAAACGGCTCGACGCGCTGAGGGAACAGATTGGCCCCAAACATGCTCAGATGTGGGCGGACGCCTTTGACCAGTTGGGCAGGGTCTACGACGAACACTTTCATCATCCCGGTCGGGAATAAAGGTTTTCAGGAAAGCTAAATCTGATGCGTGGTCCTTTTGTCATCCTCCGTGTGGGCATCATTGCGCTGGTTCTGGGGCTGGGCGTGGCCGGGATGCTCATGCTCAAGAAGTTCAAGAAACCTCCGGCCCAGAAGGAGCAGGGGGAGCTGCGCATCACCGCCGAGGCGATCAAGGTCCAGCCCCGGACGGTTCAGGCGATGCTGACCGGTCTGGGGACGGCCGAGGCGCGACGGAGGGTCGAGATCACCCCCGAAGTCAGCGGGCGCATCCGCTATTTGAACCCGCGGGTCGAGGACGGCCTGCGCGTCATGGAAAGCGAATTGCTCTTCGAAGTCGACCCGCGGAAATATCAGGCCGCGGTGGACCAATGGCGCGCGCAGGTCAAGGCGTTCGAGGCCCAGATAGAGAATCTGCGTCAGACGGAAAAAAATGACCAACGCCGGCTCAAGGTGATCAGCCGTTCGCGTGATTTGGAGCAAAGCGAGTACGAGCGATTCAAACGCCTGGCCGAAGAGGAAAAAGTGGAGTCGCAGTCGCGCCTGGAGGACGTCGAGCAGGAAATGAATCGCTACGAGGAACAAGTGGTGATGCTCGAGAATACGATTAGCCTTTACCCGGTCCGCATCTTGGAACTCGAGGCCGGGCTCCAAAGCTCTCTCGCGCAACTTGAACAAGCCGAGCTAAACCTCGAAGACACAAAGGTCCACGCCCCGTTCACCGGCCGCATCGACCGCGAGAACCTCGAACCGGGACAGATCGTCCGGCCGGGCATGGAACCGTTGTTGATCCTGATCGACGATACGGTGCTGGAGATCATGGTTCCGATCGAGGGCGGAGAGGCCGCGCGCTGGCTGGATATCGCCCCGGCCGGAGACATCAAGAATTGGTTTCGCGAAACGAGCGGCCTGCCCGTCAAGATCCGCTGGACCGAACAACCGGAGCTGGTCCACTGGCGGGGTCGGCTGAGCCGCGTCGAGCGTTTCGATCCAAAAACGCGCACGCTCAATCTGGTCGTCGAGGTCGATGAGCCGATCGCGGTGGCCGACGATCCGGGCGCCCAGGTATTCCCGTTGGTCGAGGGCATGTTCTGTGAAGTCGAGATCCCCGGCCGGACGATCGAAGGCGTCTATCGCTTGCCGCGTTCGGCGGTGGGGCCCGACGGCAACGTGCTCGTGGTCAATACCGAACGCGTTCACTCGCGGGGCGTCCGCATCGCGCGCTATGAAGGCGAGTCCGTCCTCATCGACGCCGGTTTGTCGCCCGGCGACGTCGTCCTCACCAAACAACCCGGTGTTGTGTTGGACGGGACATTGGCCGACGTATCGCTGATCAACCCCCAGCCGCGGATCGCCGCCGATCCGACGAGCAATTCATTGAAACTCGACGCGCCCAGACCTGAAATCGAGCCCGTTCCATGAAACGATTTGTTTCCATCGGGGTGCGTAACCCCATCTTTGTCAATATCCTCCTGATGATCATCCTCATGTCGGGCGTGATTGCTTCGTTCATGCTGGTCCGGGAGGTGCTGCCCGAGTTCTCGGTCGATACGGTCCAGGTCCAGGTCCTGTATCCGGGCGCCGGCCCCGAAGAGGTCGAAGAAGGCATCTGCCTCAAGTTGGAGGACGCCATCGAGGGCATCGAGGGCATCAAGAAGTATCAGACGACCGCCTCCGAGTTCATGGGCTCCGCCCTGATCGAAGCCGATTCAAATTACGATATCGAAAAGCTCAAGGAGGACGTGACCGACAAGATCAACGCCATTGTCACGTTCCCCGCCGGCGCCGAGCGCCCGATTATCAATGAACTCACCACGCGCGGGCAGGTCTTGCTTATTTCGCTGTACGGCGACCTTACCGAACGCCAGCTCAAGGAGGTGGCCGAGCAGACCAAGGAAGACCTGCTGCGGCTGCCCAGCGTCACCCAGGTCAGTCTGGCGGGCGTGCGGCGTTATGAGATATCGATCGAAATCTCCGAGGAGCGGCTGCGGCGTTACGGCATGACATTCGACGACGTCAGCCGCGCGGTGCGACGGGCCAGCGAGAACTGGCCGGGCGGAACCGTCCGGGGCAAGGGTGAACAGATCAAAATCCGCACCATGGGCCGCCGCTACACGGGCGAGGATTACGGCAAAATCGTCCTGCTGGCCCGCGCGGACGGCACGTCGATTCGCCTGGGGCAAGTCGCGACGATCCGCGACGGCTTCGAGGAGGATGAGGTTTACGGCTTCTTCAATGGGAAAGCATCGGTCCTGATCAACGTGTTCAAGACCAAGGAAGAGGACGCGCTGGCGATCAGCCAGGAAGTCCGAGAATACGTTAAGGGGCGAAACGAGAAATTCCCGCAGCTGATCGACGAGGAAGGCGTCGCCCGGCCATCGGCGCGGCTCCAAGTCTGGAGCGACAGCTCGAGGTTCATCAACGACCGGCTCAACCTGCTGATCCGCAATGGCCGTATCGGGCTGCTGCTGGTCTTTCTGCTTCTTTGGATCTTTTTGGATTTGAGATTGGCCTTCTGGTGCTCGATGGGCATTCCGATTTCGCTGGCCGGCGCGCTGGCGCTGATGGGCACGACCGACCAGACGATCAACATGATCAGCATGTTCGCCCTGATCATGATCCTCGGCATCATCGTGGATGACGCCATCGTGGTTGGGGAGGCGATCTACGTCCATCGGCGCGAGGGCAAGTCGGCGATCCGCGCGGCGATCGACGGTGCCACCGAAGTGGGCCTGCCCGTCTTCGCGGCCGTCATGACGACGATCGTGGCCTTCATCCCGTTGATGTTTGTCGGCGGGATCATGGGCAAGTTCATCCGGGTGTTGCCGGTCGCGGTGATAGCGGCCCTCGTGATTTCGCTGATCGAAAGCCTCGTAATGTTGCCGTGCCATTTGCGGCATTTGCCTGATCAGGGTGCGCCGGACCGTGAGGGCTACGGCCTCAGGCACAAGCTCAAGCGCCTGTGCTATAACCTCAGCCACACGCTGGAGTGGGTGGTCGAACGCATCTACATCCCCTTCATTCGCCACATTCTCCACTGGCGATACGTCACGCTCGCGGGGGCGATCGCGATACTGCTGATTTCCTTCGGCGTCTATCAAGGGGGATTCGTCAAGTTCCAGATCTTCCCCAAGATGGACACCGATTTCGTCTACTCCCAGGTCGAGTTTCCGAACGGCACGCCGTTCGAGGTCACTCGCGACGCCATCCAGCGCATCGAGGATGGACTGCGTAAGGTTGCGCAAGGGGCGGAAACGAAATCGGGCGAACCGATGGTCGAGGCGCTCTATTCCATCATCGGTTCGGGGATCGGCTTCGCCGGCGCGGTGGGTCCGAACATCGGCGCCGTCTTCGTCGAGATGCTCCCCACCGAACGGCGCGACATCTATTACGAAAAGATTATCAGCGAGTGGGAAGAAAACGTCGGCCGTATCCCCGGCGCGCTCAACCTCAAGTATGAGACGCCGCAAACGGGACCGGGAGGCAAGGCGATCGAGGTATGGTTACAGGGCGAGAACATGGATGAACTGCGCGAGGCCTCCGGCCGCCTCAAGGCGAAGCTGGGCGCCTTCGCCGGCGTCTTTCAGATCGAGGACGATTTCCGCCCCGGCAAGCGGGAACTGCGCACCCGGCTCAAGCCCGAAGCGCGTAACCTCGGCCTGAACGACGAGGACCTGGGACGTCAGTTGCGCCAGGGGTTTTACGGCGACGAGGTGCTGCGCCTCCAGCGCGGGCGCGACGACCTCAAAGTCTGGATCCGGTATCCCCGCGACGAGCGCCGCTCGTTGGCCGACGTCGAACGCATCCGGATTCGCACGAGCGAGGGCGACGAGGTTCCGCTCGCCTCGGTGGCTGAAGTATCACTTGAACAAGGTTATGCGACGATCCATCGCCAGGACGGTTCACGCCGGATCGTCGTCATCGCCGACGTCGATACCACCCAGGCCAACGCCCGTGAGATCGTGACGTACCTGGAGTCGACGTTTCTCGGCGACCTGACGCGCGACTACCCCGGTATGTATGCCACGATCGAGGGTCAGAATCGGGAAACCGCCAAATCGCTGGGCAGCCTGAAGGTCGGGTTCCCGATCGCCATGCTCGGGATTTTCCTGATTCTGGCCACGATATTTCACTCCTACATCCAGCCCATCGTGATCATGATCACGATCCCGTTCGGGCTGATCGGGGCCACGTTCGGGCACATGGTGATGGGCTTCGACCTCACGATGCTCAGTATGTTCGGAATGGTGGCGCTGTCGGGGATTGTGGTCAACGACGCAATCGTGCTCATCGTGTGCATCAATGAACGCGTCGCGGGCGGTATCCCGCTGTTTCAGGCGCTATGCGAGGGCGGCGCAAGGCGGTTCCGGGCGATTGTCCTGACAACGCTGACCACCAGCTTCGGCCTGGCGCCGCTTATCCTCGAGAAAAGCATGCAGGCCCAGTTCCTGATCCCCATGGCGATCTCGATCGCTTTCGGCGTCGCCTTCGCCTCGCTCCTGACGCTGATCCTCATCCCCTGCCTGCTCCTGATCCTGAGTGACGCGCGATTAGTGTTCAGTTGGTTCAAGACGGGAACCATGCCGAAGCGTGAAGAGGTCGAACCGGCGGCGCTTCGGCTCCGTGAAGGGGAAGCAAGTGCTGAAGCCTGAGTTTTCTCCGGATGCGAATCATAAACCGTGGGTGTCAACCCAGGGCTCGCGGTCCCATCATCGCGACAACCCTGAAAAGGTTGAATCATAACGTGATACGTCCTGTTCGACCCCTCCAGGGTCGTGATGTCCTGGGGTCCCCACTTCCGTGGGTTGCCACCCACGGCTAATCAAATTTCTCCCTTCAGGGAGCCAGAAAACTGATTGGTGCTCCCCGCGCCCGTGGGTGCATTTTACGGAACCGCGAGATGCACCCCCCAAGCCTCCCCCAGAATTGATTGGTGGCGTTGAACGCCCGATCCTATATACTGTTGCTAGAGTGAAATCAGAAGATGTCGAGGATAAGTGTATGTTTATCAATCCGAGAGGTTCCGTCATCGGTTCCAAGAGCAGGGCGACCGGGCTCGTTTGGGTCCTCTGCGTGGCCATCGCCGCCGCCGCCGCGGTCGCCGCGAACCAGAACGGTCGGGGTGAGCGACTGGTCGAGATCGCCTCGGACCGCGCCGGGGGAACGGCCTCGGTCGCCAATGGCCGCGGCGAGCGGGCGACGGTCTATGTCCACTGGCACGCCGCCACGACGACGCTCAACGGGCGCGGAGAAGTCCTGCGCACCGGTCCGGTCAGGGTCCCGACCGGCAGCCCCGCCCGCCAGTGGCGCGAGTATCCATGATCCATCCGGATTCTCGGTCCCGCTTCCCAATGAAGAAGCCGCACAAGGCGATATGCATTCGCTCGGATTCAAGTTGTAAAGGAGACGAATCGAAATGAAGCGAATCGCGACGGCTTTGATACTGGCGGGTGCCCTGATCGCTTGCGCATCCCACTCCATGGCCCAGAGAGTCGTCTTCGAGGACAATTTTGACGGGGACTTCGGAACCCCCCTGGATTCAGGCCTCTGGACAGTTGATCAGGGCGGAGCGTTGGATGTGCCCAAACACGACGGTAACGGTAACGCGACGTTTAACGTGGCTTCCATGACGTGGGGGAGCCCGCGCATAACATCGACGTTTCGATTCACCGCCGACGGAACCGCGGATTACCAGGTGGACTGGTACTTCTCCGGCGTTCCTTCCAGTCCGTCGATCACCTGGACGGGCGTGGAGGCCTTTGGCGGAGACGGCAGCGCCGATCGCGGATGGATGTTCCATCCCGCCGTGCCGATGAAGATGTACTCCAATTCTGCCGGCACGGGAATCCCGGACGGGAACGGCGGAAACGGCGTCGTTTCGGACGTCGCGACGGCGCCGGGCGCGGGCGGCCCTTATGCCCTGCGGTTGGTCCTGCGTCAATCGGGCGTCCTCGAATGGTATTACGACGCGGGCGCGGGTTGGATCCAGGCCATGCCGACGACGATGCTCGCCGATGGGTTTGAACGGACCCAGGCATCGGTCGATTTCCTTAATAGCTACGACGTGGCCGGCGGTTCGGAATACTCGATCGCGCTCCTCGGAAACGGCTGCTGCGGCTCGAATGGTCCGTTCGCGCTCGACCGGGTGGTCGTGACGACCCTCGACGAAGCCCCGGCGATTGATCCGGGCGAGGGAGGACCGGACACGATCTCAATCCAGGGCCAGGTCTCGACCGCTTCGGGCATCCCGGTGACGGGAATGCACGGCTATCGCGTCCAGTTCTTCAACGACGCCGCGGCGGGTGATCAATTGGGAGCCGACATCAACGGCAGCGTCACGTTTGCCGAAGATGGGCGGTTCGCCATCTCGGTCCTCCCGCTCCCCGAGGCCCTCGCCATCGCCAATCTCTGGTTCGCGCTCTACCTCGACACCGATGATACCGGCATCGGCGTCGCGGACCTGTTCGGTGATCGGATCCGCGTTGAATCGGTGCCGTTCGCCCACAGGGCCAAAGCCACGTCCGAAGTGGCCTGGGACGACATATCGAGCGTGCCGCCCGGGTTCGCCGACAACATCGACAACGTCGGCGGAGGCGGCGGCCCTTCGGGGAGCGTGTTCGATGTCACGGACTTCGGCGCCACGGGCAATGGGGGGACCGATGATACCGACGCCATCCAGACGGCTATTAACACGGCGAAATCCAGTGGCGGGACCGTGTTCATGCCGCCCGGCGTCTACTCGGTGCACAGCCTGGACATGACGGACGTGACCCACGGCATGACGTTGCTCGGCTCGGGGATCAACAAGACCACGATCATGCCGCGCCAGAGCAACGTCAGCGCGGTTATCGACCTGACCGGCTCGGCCTTCGTCAACCTCCGCAACTTTCAACTCGGCGCTTTCAGTCAAACGAACACGCCCAAGACCGCCGTCATGCTGGCCCAATCAACGCCAGGCGGTTTTCGCTCCAACGCCTTCCATTTCGACACGTTGTATATCACCGGCAAATACAGCGTCGCGACGTTCTACTGCTACGGCGTGCCCAGCAGCGACATGATCAACTGCGACTGGTATAACTACCACCCCGGCGATCCGAACACGACGGTGATGTCGTTCACGTTTGATAACTACGCCAACGTCCAATCCGAATTCACGCCCACCCACTCCACCGGCTCCAACACCAGCGACTGGACGATCACGGCGGGCGAGATTCACGACCTGAGCCAGCAGACCTCCGGTGAGGCGAGCATGATGACGGCGTTGCGTCTCCAGAATACGATGCAGATGCGATGGGTCGGCGGGAATATCTCCGGCGAAGGGCCGCGGTTGATCCACATCTCGGGCGGCAACCTGAACGATCATATCACGTTCCTCGGCACGACGCTTTATTCCGAAGTGGGCGTCCCGCCCGGCAGGACTTTCCACGTCGATAGCCGGGTGCGTGGGTTGTCCGTCATGGAATGCTGGAACCAGGCCAAGAACGAGATATTCGGCGGCTCGAATAACGCCACCTTCGACGAGATCACCTACCATTGCAAGCCGACGGCGAGTTTCGGAACCGCGACGCACGTCTTCAACGTGACCAATGGAACCTTGCGCAACTCGCTCATCCACTGCGACGGGTTGCAGCTCAGGCTCGGGACGATCGAAGGGACGAATCTACTGATCAATCCCGGCGTGATTACGGCGACGACGGATGATTCAACGACCGTGCCGCCATGATCCTTTGGATCCCGAGGTTTGCCGCAATATCAACCACTGAACGCCGACCGCCCTGCGTTAGAAGTCGATTGGGAAAGGAAAAGTTTGATGATGAAAAAAACCGGCGCCGCTTTTACGTTAATCGAATTGCTCATTGTCGTTGCGATTATCGCCGTCCTCGCGGCGATCGCCGTGCCTAACTTCCTTGAGGCCCAAATGCGCGCGAAGGTCTCTCGCACGCTGGCCGATATGCGCACCGTCGTGATCGGGATGGAAGCTTATCACGTCGAGAATAATTGGATCCCATGGGAGGGCAGCGGCGGCGGAACCATCGAGTTTCTTCGCTGGAAGGATTACCAGACCGGCAGGCTAATGGGTATCGGCCGGCGCCTGACCACGCCCGTTGCCTTCCTGACCTCGGTCCCCGTTGATTATTTCAACACGCGCATGTTTGAGTTGGAAAAACCGCATAACAACCCGCATCGGGTCATCTGGGCGAGTTTCTTCATGCGCGGGGCCACCGTGCCGGGCCGCGAGGCCCCGAACGTGAGCTTCGTCTGGTACAACGACGACTTGACCAACGCCCGCGCCCACACCTACCGCTACATGCTTCAATCAGTCGGTCCCGACTTCATCCCCTGGCCCCAAAACTCCTGGACTCCATATTATAATCCCACCAACGGCACGGTCAGCATTGGCGACATCTTCTACATCGACTCGCTGGGCTATCGTGGCGAGGATCGGTAGTCGTTGATCCTTTCGCGTTGGGATCGGCTCATGGTGTAGGAGCAACAGCCATCCAAGGGAGCGACTCAACCAGGTCCGACCTTACGAGTAGATGGAGATACTTGTGGTCGTCCAGTTCAACGATCTTCGACCGGTAGCGCTCGTGGAACGCCGCCCGAGCATACAGGTCGAAATCGGCGGCGGTCAGACCCATGTGGGCCCCCCACGTCTCCTGGATGTCGCGCGTGTCGTCTAGCTCGTAACGCCGCGGATGCACCATGCCGGAACCGGGCAGGATGACGGCTGGGCGGCGCCGCAGGACGTAGACGCCGTTGTAGCGCTCGTGCCCGGCCTGACCCAGACCCATGCCCGGGACCCACGTCCGGGCGATGGTCCGATCGCACAGGCCCAACATATCGAGCACCGGCAACTCGGAATAGAAACCGATACGACCGACGGGGTTGGCCGCGATGAGAGTGTCCTCGGGCAAACGCTCGCGTAGGAAGCTCCCCGCGTCGCGTAGCGGATCGTCTTCGGTCTCGATCGAAGGCGGCCACGCGCCCCCGGCCAGGTATGCGGGGACGCGCAAGATCCAGTTTCGTGAAAATCGGTAGCCGTCGACCAAAACCTGGCGGTGAAAGCACGCCCCGATGATCAGTGCCAGGATCACCATCGCAAGCCCGCGGGTAGAAGAGGCCCGATGTTCAAAAGCCTTCAGATAGGCGACCATCACGACCCCGACGCAAACGTAAGCGAGCGGCAGAACATGCACGATGAACCGGTAATTGAGTAGTCCGTCTCCCCCGACGGCGACGATTATGGCCGTCATCCAGCCGCCCATCGCCCCCACGATCCATTCCTTCGGGCCCCGGAGGGGTAAAGCGGCCAAGACGACGAGAGGGAGTAGAATCCCGTCATTAGAGTAGATGTATTCGCGCAGATAACGAACTCCCCGAAGGATCTGCGCCAGACCGCCGCCGGTTTTGGCGTGATAGGTGTTCGGAAACAGGTCGAAATAGTAGTGCCAGCGCCACGCCACGTGTCCGCCGATCAGCACGACGAACGGCAACACCAGACACAGACCTCGCCAGATTCGCTCCTTGGCGGGCCGTGCATGGTCTCCGCGCAGCTTATAGAGATAAACGACGACCACGCCGCCGAAAACCCCTATCCCTTCCGGCCGCGTCAGGCTGAGGCATGCGAACAGGACCGATAGGACCGCGAGCCGCAACGGGCCGAGCCGTCCATGCCCACTCACGAGCAACGCCGTCCCCAACGTGAGTAGCAGCGCGAACAGATGCGATTCCAATCCGCCGCACACCCAATAGTTGAATGATTGGTGGATTCCCAGCAAGAAGGCCGGCACGGCGCAGACCCAGCTCAGCCGTCCCACGAGGCCGGCCATGATCCAAACCGTGATCGCCATCGTGGCGTATGAACACAACAGGTTGAACAGGACGCTCCAGCCCAGGATGGGCACCCCCAGCGACCCGCCCAGTGCCAGGACCAGGATGTACAGGAAGTTCGTGTAACCCTCAACCGGGGGCCGTTCGCCGACGTTCCAGACCAGACCGTGGCCGTCAAGCAGGTGCCGGACGTAACGATAGGAGATAAACGCGTCGTCGCTAATCCAACCGTGGCGGATGGCACCGGAGGTTTGGAACAGGCAGGCCAGCAGGAGGATGATCGAAAATGCTGCGAAGTTCCAACGGCGGGCCGATGTCATGCCACGGGGTCACTGGGCTTTTGAGCCGGCTCCTCGCGGTCCTGCCGCAGGTGCTCCAGCATCGATTCGATTTCCTCGGCCAGGTTGCGCAGTTTATCGGCGATCATCTCGCGACCAAACTCCACGAGCTGTTTCAGGACCTCATCCAGTTTCTGCTTGATCTGAGGCCAGCGCTCCATCAACTCATCGAGTCTCTCGGCCCCCTTCGTTCGTAACTGCTTGATAAAATCGGCCAGCTCCTTGAACAATTCCTTGACGCGTGGGGCCTTGGCCATCTCGCCGACATCTTTCTTGATTTTTTTGAGTTTTGAACCCATCGCCTTCGCTTTTTCCTTGAGGCCGTCCGGGCTCCCGACAAGCTTTTCTTTGCCTTTCCACAACAGCAGGGCCACCTTGCTGTTCATGCCGTTGATCTCGGCGTCCTCCTGCATGGGCTTGGCGGGCGGGTCCGAGCCGCTGTTATGGATCTCGACGATCTTCTGACCCGAGACGTTGGGGAACGAGACGGCCGAAATGATCGCCGTGGAATCGGCGAGCACCTTCTCGATGTGCTTGGGATAGACCTTGACGCGGACGTCGATGCGGGGTTCCGGTTGCGTTTGCAGCTCGACGGACTTGACCACGCCGATGTCGACGCCGTTGACCTGCACCGGGTCGCCCACCTGCAGGCCCTCGGCGTCGTTGAACACGATGGTGTAATAGAGACTGCTCGCCTCGCGGGCGATGAAAATGGCGGCAAACACCCCGACGACAAGGATGCACCCTATCAACAGGACCAACCCGACGCGTCGTTCCTGATTCATGGGATGCTCCATCCTTTCGAGCGGTCTCGCCCGGCCGGGCGAATCAGCGCGTTCAGGCGCGAAGCCCTTCAAGCAGCACTTTCATAAAGGCCGATAAGTCGTCTGGTTTGCGCGTTGTAATGAGGTTGCGATCCACGACGACCTCCTCATCGACCCACCGCGCGCCCGCCTCGCGCAGGCGATAGACCGGATACCAAACTTCCATTTCCTGGTACTGTTGTTCGACAAGGACGGCGACGTGTTTGGATGCGGCGCACATGGAGAAAATGTCCCTCCGCGGCATGGCCGCGCGCGCGGGCTTATTCCGACCCGCCGCCGGCCTTCTGAGATTCAGTCTTAGCTTTCAGGTCGCGGACGCGGTCGATGTAGTCATAGTTCTCATTGCTGTCAAACAGACTGAGTAACTCCAAGGCCTCATCCCATTTTTCCTGGCGATACCGGATGTTGGCCATCTGTTCGAGGGCCAGCCAAGCCTTGGGTGAGCTGTTATTGGTCTTGATCAGTTCCTGATACGCATCGAACGCCGCGTCATAGTCCTCCAGGCTGAAATGGGATTCACCCGTCCAAAAGAGGACTACAACCAAGTCCTCCCGAGAGGGATTCTGATCACGCGCCTGTTTTAGAATCACCAACGCCTCTTCGTATTGTCCCAGGTTGAATTGGTGCAGGGCTTGAGAGATCGCCTGATCAACGGCCGCGACCGAGCCCGGCTGCGGCTCGTCGTCGCCCGCGGGGTAGGGGAGCGTTGCTCCGGGGGTGGAGCCGTCCGCGGTCTCTTCGTCCGCTGGGGGAACCCGCTCGGGCAGGATGTCGGCGCGAAGGGTAGAGCTATTCGACATGCTGTTAAGCTGAACCGTCAACGCCTCCAGCTCGCCCTTCATGTCGTTCATTTCCTGTTGTATCTCGCGCATCAGACGTTCCATGTCGTCCGTGGCGTTGCGCTGGGCGGCCCCGCGGGTCTCCAGGTTGGTGTCGAGGTTGCCCAGTTGCCCCTCAACCTTCCGATAATTGGACTGCTGCTGGTCGAGCAGTTTGTCCACCTTGTTTTCGAGTTTGAGGATGTCTTTGGTCAGTTGATACTGACTGCCGGACTCAAAGGCGGTGCACCCGCCCAGAACCAATATCAATCCCAAGACACCCAACCGACGCGGATTGAGTACCCGCGCGAGTCCTTCCTCAACGTTTGCGACCCTCACTGTTCAGCACCTCTTGCTTTACCCTGATGAATATGGTCGTCAATAGACCAGGAATTGGACACGCCGGTTCTTGGACCAAGCCACGTCGCCATCGTCCGGCAACGCCGGCCGCTCCTCCCCATAACTAATCGTGTGCAGCTGCTCGGAATCGGCCCCCTTGGCCACGAGATACGCCTTGACCGACTTGGCCCGCCGGTCCCCTAGATTCAGATTGTATTCGTTCGTCCCCCGCGAGTCGCAATGGCCCTCGATTTGGACTTCGTAGCCTGGATGGTCCAACAGCCACCGCGCATTCTCGTCCAGGACGGCCTTGGCGGAGCCACCAAGCACCGCGCTGTTGTGCTGAAAGTAGACCGTGCGCAGCTCACTGACCATGCCAGCGGGTGGCTGGCGGACGGCTTCGGGCTCGGCCATCTCCGTGCCGATCACCGGCGGCGGCGGCAGCTCGGATCCGGGCGGGAGGCGCTCGGCATCCCCCGGCGCGTTGGGATCCACCACTTCTGGCGGCGGCGGGATGAAGACCGTATCGGGGTGGTAAATCTCCGAAGTTTCGGTCGATTTGGGGCGCCAGACTTGCCACCAGTGCTTGCGGGGCTTGGTCCGGGAACAACCGGTCGAGCCCAGGGCGAGCACCAGCGTGAGGCAAACAAGCGAGACGACACGTGGGCGGCGGAGCCAGGTCTGAGTAGCACTTTTAATCACCGTGATCCTCCTCTTCATTTCAACGGGCGGTATCGAGCGGGGCATGGGGCATCAGGCTGCGAGAACGGCAACAACCACTGTGGACAGAAGACTCTAGGAGAACTTCAGTAAAGTTTCCAGCCCAAAATAGGGACACGCCACGCCAGCCCATGTTCCCTCTCGCCGTCGCGGGGGTCGGAAGCGAAAGGTCCGCGGCCCGGGCGTCACCGGCCGCGGCCTAGGTCCAGCCGGTCCGATTCTTCCTGCTCGCGCGACTCGACGGGGCGAATATAGCGCCGGGGCGGGTCATTGGGGGCGCGTTCGAGCTCTTGGACGGGGCCCAGGGTCTCCTCGAGCAACTCGGCGATCCGCCGGTAAGACGTCAGCTCCATCCCGCGACCGTCCAGGACCACGCGCCCATCGGGCTCGATTTGGATGCGAAACTCTTCGGGTTTTACCACTACAGTTTCTCCCACAAGGTCCGATAAGCTATTCAGACTATTCAGGCCACCCAAGGTTAGGCACAATCCACCGCGATCTAGCCCGACCCACCGGCCTGAAATTACCGGTCTACCGTGGAGATTAACCTCTCCATTCCCCCCATCACCCCTCAGAGAGGAGGCCGCTTCCCCCGGCCTCCTCTCACCCCAACTGAATCATACCGTCCGTCGGGCCCGATTTTCAACCAACCTGGTTCATCGATCGCCGAAGGACCCGAACCCTCGACGTTACTGTTGCGGCGGCCGGGCGTGCCGCGGTCGAAACGGGGACTGAACATGGGACGCTGGTGGAGCCAGTGGTCCGCGGGACCCTCGCGATAATCCCATGCCATGCCCATCGAGGCGCCGGAAATCGGCTCGATGCCGGACCGATGATGGATCGGGCGCGGCACGCGCTCGAATGCCTCGCCATAGCCCACCGAAAACGTGACCAGATCACCCTGCAGCAGGATCAGCTCATCGTCCTGGTTGCCGAGTGTCACGTCCTGGCCGTAGGCATGGGCCACCATCACGTCGCCGTTGATCGCCGGGTCCAGGCTCTGGCCCAAAACGAGATGCGCGTGGGGGCCGATGATTAGTGGACCGCCGTTGTCGATGCGGTGAAAATCGCCATCATTGTCCGCGATAGCCCAGCCGTCCAGGTTGATGGCCCGTGAGCTGGTGTTGAAGAGCTCGAACCACTCCCGGCCTTCGTCGGGGCCGCGGGGATTGGCCATGATCTCGGTGATGAGGACCTCCTCGGCGTCGGCGGTGCGGTAATCCGCCTCCGTCAGCGCGCTCCAGTCCGCCCCATCGAAAGCCCGCGCCCCGACCCGGGTCACCCGCTCGAGCTGGAGCGGACCCACGTAGATGACCGCGTCATCGGCCGGTTGGTTCGTCAGCGGGCCCCTGGGGTCTCCCCCGTCGGCCCGAAAATAAATCGCGGCCCCTTGGTCCGAGTTTTCCATCCCCAGGCTCGGCGGCACCTCGATCAAGCCGCCGTGCGGGATCAGACGCGGCGCGCGGAGTTCAGGTAGAAGACCTTCCCAAAAATACAGGCCGATCAGCCGCGAACGCTGGCCGCGGAACCACTCTTCAAAAGTGGCATGGTCGAAATCGGCGATGTGAGGTTCCATGATCTCGCGCAGTTCCGTGTAACGGCGCAGCACGCGTTCATCGGTCAGCGCGCCGCCGTTGAACAGGTGTTTCTGCATCCGGTCGGCGAAGAGCAATCGAAAATCCGCGTTTTCCCGCAGCCCCAAGTAGACCATGGAAATATGCTCGTCGGGATTTTCTCGATAGAATACATAATGGCTGTTGCGGAAAAGAAACGAGATTTCGGCGTCCCAAACATGGAACCGGAACTTGCCCTGGGGCGATCGCTCGCGCGCGATGATGATATTGTTATTCGGCCAATCAAGCGTCTCCGCATAGTCGTTGACCATCAGGTAATCGATGAAATTCACCAGGTCCATGCGCTGGGCCACGTACTCATAATGCTCCCGTTGCGCCATGTCCTGGTCGCGAATATAGAAACGCAGCGCGTCCCACGCCTCCATGTCGCCGTCGCGCGCCTTGACCGTGTGGGCGATCACGTCCCAATCTTTCTCGCTTCGATAACGCGCCTGGAAAAAACGTTCGTCGAGCCGCTCCGCCGGGTTGTAGTAACCCATGTATGCACCGTTGATGAAAAGGTGGGTGAAGATGCCGCGACTCGCTACGTGGCCGCAGTCGATGTGCAACCGGCGAACGAACTCGTCTTTGATAAACGGGTTCAACCAATCGGTCTGCCCTCCCCGCAGGACGATCTTGTCAAACGTGTCGATGCCGGTGGAACCGAACAGGGGGACATGCAACTGGCCGGGGCCGTATTCGGAGCGGAAGTAGAGTCGAAACGAGAATTTGTGGAACGGTTGGGCCCAATCCTCGCCGCGGCGATATCGCGGTCGCGTGTAGTCGCTACCTTGCACGCGGATGCCGCAATCGATCTGAAAGTCCTCGTCCCCGGCGGCCGAGATGACCTCGACCGACGTGGGCCGTTCGTAGGCCCGCCCGCGCCGCGTGGGATAATTGTAATCGTCGGGATCCTCAGAGACCCATAGGTCTTCCTCGTCGTAATGTCCGCCGACGATCGCCATGATCCCCTCGGGTTCGTAGAGGTTTTTCTCGGGGTCGCTCTGAATCGAGATGACCGGCAGGCCCTTGAAGCGGTCGTCCAGGTTCATCAGATACGTGTGCGATGCGGTCCTGGAGGGAACGTGCCCGGCTTTGAACGCCCGCGCGCGGATGATCGTCGTCTGGTCGATCGGGAGCGGTTGCGTATAGAGCGCATCGTCCACGGTCGGCTCCCGCCCGTCCATCGTGACGCGAATTTCCACGCCCGGCGTCGGGTGGGTGAGCGTCAAGCTGAATGCCTCGTCATGGAACCCGCGCGGGACGCCGAACCGGGGCGGATCCACCCTCGCTTCGAGACCCACCCCGGCGTTGGGTGCGCCCGGGGTCGGCGTTTCGAAAAAATCGTAGGTCGGTTCGTCGATGCGGCGACCGTACGAAACATCGGCCGACTGAGCGGGGTAAGATGGATGGAACTCGCTCTGGGTGTTTTTCTCGGCCGATTCCGGGCCGAACAGCGCCAGATACTCGCCGGAGGCCTTCAATTTGAAATGCGCATGCAGCGGGCCGCCGTCGGTGGGGCGGCGGTCTTTATCCGAGGCGAACACGACCAGGAACTCGCCGGGACCCAGGGTGATCGCGGGAAAGACCCACGGGTCCGGATCATGGGGGTCGTCGGTGAGCCGCCAGCCCTCCAGGTCGACGGCTTCCTCGCCGAGGTTCAGTAGTTCGATCCAATCCGAATAGTCGCCGTCCTCGTCTTGCATCCCGGCGGTGTTGGCGGCCAGAAACTCGTTGATGATCACCTCTTGGGCCGGGGCACCGTAAACGAGAGAGATGCTCAAGGCGAGAAACCAATGCCGATGAACGAGGAAGCGGAGGGGTGGACCCATCATGGTTACGCGAGGGTTCCCCTCACCGTCCAGTCAATGATAGGCGCCTCTAAAAACTCAGTCCCCGCAGGGACGATTGCTTTCAGCCCACCACGCAAATGGCGGGAAATCAAACCGATAACGCATTGGAGTCCCGTAGGGACGACTGCAAACCGAATTTTTTGAGTTTCCTTTAAGAAAGTTGGCCCATTGGGCGCCGAATTGAGGGGCCGGCATAAGTTGATCGTGAAGTCTCCGATCCGCGATTCATCCCGAACCTCACGACGCCCCATCGGCGTCATCAAGCCGTGGAGGGCAGGGGAACGGCCGGGCTAAGGGCGTGCCTTTTGGCCGCGCCGATAAAGCCCGCGAAGAGCGGGTGGGCGCGTAGGGGACGTGACTTGAATTCGGGGTGGAACTGACAGCCGACGAACCACGGGTGGTCGGGGATTTCGATCATTTCCACCAACCGGTGGTCGAGCGTCAATCCCGCCAGAAGCAGCCCATGCTCCTCGAACATGGGTCGATACTTGTTGTTGACCTCATAACGATGGCGGTGGCGTTCGGAGATTTGCGGGGCGCCGTAACAGGCTGCCGCCTTGCTCCGCTCGTCCAGGTGGCAGGTGTAGGCCCCCAGGCGCATGGTCCCGCCCATCGTCGTGATGGTCTTCTGGGTGGCCAGCAGGTCGATGACGGGATGGGGCGTATCCTCGTCGAACTCGCGGCTATGCGCGCCTTCCAAACGGCAAACGTGACGCGCGAATTCAATCAACGCGCATTGCATCCCGAGGCAAATCCCGAAGTAAGGCACGCCCCGTTCGCGGGCGTGGTGCACCGCCAGGACCTTGCCTTCGACGCCCCGCTGACCGAACCCGCCGGGGATCAGGATGCCCGACAAGCCGGCCAATGGCTCTTCGCAATGGTCGGGCGTGAGGGTATCGGAGTCGATGCGCGCGATCTCGAGTTCCACGTCGTTGGCCACGGCCGCGTGCCGCAACGCTTCGTAGATGCTCTTGTACGCGTCCTGATGTTCGATGTATTTCCCCACCACGCCGATGCGGACGGTCTGGTCGATGGCCTGGATGCGCGTCATCATCGCGCGCCAACCGTCCAGTTCCTGCGCGGCCTTGGAGCGCGGCAGCCCCAGTTTCTTGATAATCGCCCGATCGATCCGCTGCTCGGCGAACTGCAATGGAATAGCGTAGATATCATCGGCGTCACGCGCCTCGAAGACGTGGTCGGGCGTGACGTTGCAGAACATCGCGATTTTCTGACGGTGGGTCTCGCTCATTGCCTGTTCCGTGCGGCACAGCAGGATGTCGGGCTGGATGCCGATCTCGCGCAGGGCGCGGACGCTATGCTGGCTCGGCTTGGTCTTCAGTTCCTGGGCCGCCTGCAGATAGGGCACCAGCGTCAGGTGTATGTAGAGGCAATGTTCGCCGCCCAGATCGTACGGGAATTGCCGGATGGCCTCCAGGAACGGGAGCGATTCGATATCGCCCACCGTGCCCCCGATTTCACACAGGATGACGTCGTAACTATCCTGATCGGCCAGCCGCAGAATGGTGCCCTTGATCTCGTCGGTCACGTGGGGGACGACTTGGACCGTCGAGCCCAGGTAGTCGCCGCGACGCTCCTTGGTGATGACGGAATAATAGATCTGGCCCGTCGTGATGTTGTTCGACCCGCTCATCGTCACGTCGGTGAACCGTTCATAGTGGCCCAGATCGAGGTCGGTCTCGGCGCCGTCGTCGGTGACGAAGACTTCTCCATGTTGAAACGGGCTCATGGTGCCGGGGTCCACGTTGAGATAAGGGTCGAGTTTCATCATCGTCACCCGATAGCCGTGACTCTTGAGCAACATCCCGATGGACGCCGACGAGATACCCTTGCCCAGGGAACTGATCACGCCGCCGGTGACAAAAATGAACTTCGTCATACTGAGCCGTCTCCTCTGAATATGGGGTCTAGTGTAAAGGTGTGGGTGCGCTTGGGCGCCGCATCTCCAATTCTCTCAGTTCTTCCGGGGTGTCCACACCGATGGAATCATGGGGAACAATGGCCACCTGCATCGCCACGCCGTTCTCGAGCAAGCGGAGCTGTTCGAGGCACTCGCGCGTTTCGAGCGGCGTGGGCGCCCAGCCGGCGAACGCCTCCAGCAACGCTCTGCGATAGGCGTAGAGTCCCAGATGCTTCAAGCCCCACGCAAAGTCATCCGCGGCCTCCTGCTGGGCGTTCAGACGCACGGGCGAGGGGAGCGGCGACCGTGAAAAATAGAGGGCCCGCCCCGAAGGTGCCATCACCACCTTGACGACGTGGGGCGATTCGAACGCCGCGCGGTCCGTGATCGGGATGGCCGCCGTACTGGCCCCGCACTCGGGCGACCCGACGAGCGACTCGGCCACCGCGTCGATCACGTCGG
>Ga0310121_10000075_pt1 | contig 93395 bp, 79 predicted proteins | sample CB27_Tmax_986_MG_FD_203504 | JGI IMG/M metagenome (GOLD analysis project Ga0310121, IMG submission 203504) | Marine microbial communities from Western Arctic Ocean, Canada - CB27_Tmax_986 | ecosystem: Environmental > Aquatic > Marine > Oceanic | place: Canada: Western Arctic Ocean | collected... | reverse complement strand
GCACCGTACAAACTGGCCAGCCTGGAAGTACAACCCGTACCGAGTGTCGTGACGGCCGGCTCACTGAAAGTCGGCGGCAGTTACCTTGGTGTCATCGCCGGGCCCTGCTCCGTCGAAAATGAAGCACAAATCGTCACATCGGCTCAAGCCGTTCGAGCAGCCGGTGCCACGGCGCTGAGGGGCGGTGCCTTCAAACCTCGCACAAGCCCTTACAGCTTCCAGGGGCTCAAAGAAGACGGCTTGAAACTGCTGGCACTGGCACGCGCCGAAACAGGCCTGGCAATTGTGACTGAGGTTGTGTCACCAGAAGACGTCGAGTTAGTTGCCGACTATGCCGACGTTTTGCAAGTCGGTGCCCGCAACATGCAAAACTACCGACTTCTGGAAGCCATTGGCAAAGTGCAACGGGCCGTATTGCTTAAGCGGGGGCCCAGCGCAACGGTCGACGAATTCTTGTTGGCGGCCGAGTATGTCCTGGACGCCGGCAATTCGCAAATCATGCTCTGTGAGCGGGGCATCCGCACGTTCGAAACGCATACGCGGTTCACATTGCCCTTGGCAACGGTGCCTTACCTGCAGGCAAGAACTCACCTGCCAGTCGTGATTGATCCCAGCCACGGAACGGGTCACACTGAACTGGTCCCGGCGATGGCCCGCGCTGCCGTGGCTGCCGGAACTGATGGGCTGATTATCGAGGTTCACCCGCAGCCCGAGAAGGCACTCAGTGACGGTTACCAGTCCCTGTCGTTTTCCGAGTTCGAGCAGACGATGGATGGCTGTCGGAATGTGGCCCAGGCTGTTGGCAAAATGATGGTGGAGACCAAAGCCCCTTGCGCGACGGCTTGAACCAACACCGCCGTTTTGACCGACGACCAGCCGCCGATCACAAAGCGGCAAGCTTGGCAGTCAGGACATGGTGGGCCGCCCCATTGGCCAATACCAGCAAATGTTCGCTGCCCAGGTCGTAGACGAACTCGCATTCTGCCAACTCGGCTTCACTGAGGTCGCCGGTGATTGCCTCAACCAGGCTGTCGCTGTCTGAAAAACGGTCGCCCACAAGATTCGCGACGGGATAGAACTCGATCCACCGCGCCGTCTGGGCAGTAGCCTGGGAAGTGATCTGGATTGTCCCTTCATCAAGGGGTCGCCAGGCCAACTCCAGCGGCTTGAAAACTTGATCGAAGAACTCATCCCACGATCCCGCACCGACCGAACAGGCCACCAACGAGGTCGGTTCCAGTTGCACATCGGCCAGCGATTGCCAGTCGACGAGCACCGTCACACCCCATGCCTGCTGAACGTAGTGAAGGACTTCTCGCAACTCAGCCCAGGGCAGGAAGTTGACTGCTCTGGCTTGCTGGAGTTTCGGCTGGAGGAGGAGATAAGTTGGTTCGATCGATAGCAGATCGGTCGGATAGCGGCTCTTGTTGGGCCGATCGCGGGCCAGGAGCATCCGCTCCAACAACACGAGGACCTGTACTTGAACCCCCTGCCGATGTTCCACCTCCAAGGTAGAACCCACCACCTGGATGTCTCCAGTTCCGACTTGACTTGACCACGAGTTTGGCTCTACAAGGTGCCGCACCCAGGCAGCGATAGGAGTCGCATCGGCGGTTCCCGGCGGTAACAGTTCTTTCACCTCATAGTTGCTTGTACGCGGCCGCTCCCGCTCCTGGGACATCACCAACAGTTGCCCGCTTTTTTCCACAAAGTGGAGCCGATGCTCCGCCAGTACGCGTTCCAGCAATTCGGCACCGGTCGTATCTCCACTGGAGACGGTAATCGGTTCATCGGCGGCCAGCCCTGCCACGAGAAGTCCGTTGGGATCGAGCGTAATGGGCACGGCCATCAAATCCGACACCAAGGTCAGCCATCCCTCGAGCGGTATTGCCGAAAGCTCCATCGAGGCAATCGGAATCGCCAGCTGTGCCGATATATCGTGGGCATGGCCTGGCTGACGATCGACCGGTCCACGACGAACCGCAGCCATCGCTTCGAGACCGTCGGTGCCACGATCCGGCAGCGAGTTCTGCCCAGCTGGCGGGACAGGTGGCTGGATGGCCGTCCCTTGGTTGTCGACCAAAGGATCACTCGCACCGATCGATGGCGGCTGATCTGGAGGAACCGGCTGCTTGGGAATCGGCTCAAACGAAGCCACCGGGTGCTTTGCCTCGCCTGCGGCGACCCCCCCCCCCACCGAATCGCCAGCCAACCCAGGCGCCAACTCAAGGGCTGCTGGATCCAACGCGAGAATATCCACGCTCTGCGTTGTCGTTGATTCTGTCGCCTCCGCTTCGCTGGCGCTGGCTACGGCGGCGTCGGTTTTGTCTTGAGTTGGCGGCCCGCGATCGGCAACCACGGGTGATGCCTCTACTGAAAGCCCAGAGTCGTTCCTGACCAAATTACCCGACCTTGTTTCCCCTGGGGACGGTTTGACCAACTCTGCTGCGGGGGCCTCTGCTGGAACGGTCGTTGAAGCGGAACGGCTTGTGGTTTGAGCGGTCAATCCGAGATCCGTTGGTTGGTCCGGCAACGCGTCGGTGGCAACATCGCTTTGGGCGTAGGACACCGACGGCGGACCTGGTTCCGGGACCGCCTGCGCTTCCTGGACCGCGGGGCCCGCCAAGGACGCAACGGAGGAATCTTCGTGACCGACCTGCATCCACACCCCGCCTGCCACACCGCCGATCAACAGCAGTCCTGCCCCGGCTAAGGATACCCACAACAACGGAACCTTGTGGGTTCCCCAACGCATGATGCCGGGTGCGGTTTGGGGCACCCCATTCTCAGCGGTCTGGGTAGCAACATTTTCAGTGACCGCATCCTGTGGCGGCTTGGCAAGCCCACTTTTTTCAACACCACTGGACTCAAAAATCGGGCGGGTCGATTCGTCGACCGACAGCGGGTCGAGCAGCGGTGCGAAATCCGGTTTGGCAGCTGAGGTTGTGGGTAACGGAGTCGATTCCGCCTCGGCCAGGTCCCCCAGGGCCAGGCTGGCCGGCGGCACCAGATGCACCATGCTGCCACATTTCGGGCAGGCGCGGATTTGGCCTCTGGCTGCCGGGTCTTTGACCCGCAACCGGGCATTGCAGGTTTCACAGATAACGGGAAAAGAATCCAAACTCATGGCCTTCGCGGATGACTCATGGCCTTCGCGGATGGTGCCCCGGGGCCTTCGCGCATGATGCCCCGCGTCGCCCCAAACCACCTAACGGGTTCGTCTGACGTGCTCCAATCTATTGCCTGCTTTCTCCATCATATCACAGCCGGTCAAACCACCGTGTCAAATTGCCAAGTCGCGGTTGGCACAATCGCTTTGATCGACACGATTGTCCCGCCTGTTACGGTTCGCCGTGGAACGCTTCGGGAAGTGGGTCCCCTCGGCGGGTGGCTGCATCCCGGGTTGTCACGGCAATCACTTTTGGCCCACCCGGTTGAAGTGGTTTGACAACGTAAACAAGTTTCTGACGAGGGTCGGTCAGGCCCGTTGACGATTTGTCGGGATTGGCCAGCTTCAATATTTCGAGCAGGATTTCACCTGCTGGCCGGTTTTGCTCGTCGAGTCCAAAGGATTGGTTTTTGGTAATTCCTGCAAGCTGCAAATCCGTTCCCAGAATGACGATTTCAACTCCGACTTCCCGCCCCAGCGTTTCCAGCGCCGCCTCGAGGGTGTCCCGAGAGAAACTCAGGGAAGCGACCTGATTTAACCGCTCTTCGACCGAGCTCGCGGCGGGAGCGTTCGGAGTGGGAGTTGCTGCCATCTGGCGGAGCGGTTCGACCAGCGACAACTCGGCGGCGAGCAAGAGATTTTGTCCCGCTTCCGGTGGCAAGTAACAGCGAACCAAGGCATATCCTTCGGCATGGCCAGTTCGGGCGTAGCGGGCGAGGGCCCGCACCATCTCTGGCAAACGGGCAAGTAATCGTCGACCATAGGGCTGAATGTCGAGTTGAAACACGTAATCTTCGATTCCAGCGGGAAGTTGTTCAACTCGTTCGCTGAACCGTTTAGCCAGGATATGCTCTGCGGTATCAATCGTGGCTGCTGCGAGGAGTTCCACGAAGAAGTTTTCGTCCCAATGCAAACTGATCGCAAGGGCGGTGAGCCCTTCCCCCGCAAACCAGATCAGGGGTTTTTCAAGTCTTGCCGCCGATCCACTGAACAAACTCTTGCCCTCACTCCACAAGTAATTGGGAGCGACTAACAACGTCATCATGCGATCGGAATCGGTCGCCTCGACGAGTTGTTCCAGATCACGCCGCAAAGGGGGTGGTTGACCCTCCAAATCCAGAACGTCGGCCATATTTTCCGCCGCCGTCATGACGAATCTGTCGGCTCCGCCAGTCGCGGGTACGTAACAGGCCCACCGGTCTCGCACGGTATAACTTTGTCCGGCATGCTTTTGGATCGTGGTATCAGAGAAACTTGCAATCACTTCTTTCAGTTTGCTCATTTCAACTGGGCGAATGACCATGGTGGCGTCCCAGTCACCGCCGGGCAGAACCCGCAGTCCGATGACTAATTGGGCCATCTCGGCGAGTTGAACTCCGGATGTCCGGGTGATGAATTGGACTGCCTGCTCAGCCAGTGGCCCAGCGGCGGCAAGCACTTTTTCGCCCTCCGGGTGGCTGAGGAGATCGGCGGGACGAAGCGCGAAGAAGATTTGGCAACCGGGTGGCAAAAAAGCGAGGTCCAGGGGCTTTCCAGAAGTTGGAGATGCCCATAGTGTTTGACCATCATCGGCAATGGTCTGCGGCACGGATTGGCGTTCCAGGGGTGGTTGATCCGGCGTAGAGGGGGCGACAGTTTGCGGTCTACTTTCCGCAACCTGCTTATCCGAAGAATTGGCGGCATGGGGTGGCGCCGATCCAGCGCGCTCTTTCCCTCGGGAGCGGAGCAAGTTGAGTCCCATCCACAGCAAAACCAGGGCGAGGAGACCCAGGATCGTCGCGACCGTAATCAGCTGATGCCGTTTACGTCGTGATCGAACACTGCGGGGCTGGTCGACATCAACATGAATCGGAAATTTTGCCATCCGCTCGCTTAGCACAAAACAAGAAGTTGGTCAGCCGGCCTTGTTTTAGCCAGCGGTATTTCAGCCGATGCTATCCAGCACGGCAGGCTGGGCTACAGCAGCTTCGACCACAGAACCGATCGCCTCGATCGTCTGATGGATTTGTTCCAGTGATACATCCAAGTGTGTCACGGCGCGGACACGTCTTTGCGAAGATACATTTATCAGTACACCCAATTCCTCGAGCCGCTGGAAAAATAGCTCTGCCGTCCCCAAATGTGGCGCAATGTCGAAAATGACGATGTTGGTGTCAACCTGGTCAGACAGTAACGACAGTCCGGGCATCGCGCGCACGGCTTCGCCCAGCAGGCTCGCTTTTTCATGATCCTCAGCCAGCCGCTCGACGTGGTTTTCGAGGGAGTAAAGTGCGGCCGCAGCAAGGACTCCCACCTGCCGCATTCCCCCTCCCAAAGCTTTGCGGTGCCGCCTTGCCTGCCGGATCAAATCTGCCGGGCCGCACAGTGCCGAACCAACCGGGGCTCCCAGCCCCTTGCTGAAACAGACGCTTACCGTGTCGAAATGGCCAGCCCACTGGGCAGCTGAAATTCCAGTGGCCACGACCGCATTAAAAAGCCGCGCCCCGTCGAGATGGGTGGCCAAATCGTGCTGGTGAGCTACCTGGCACAACTGGCTTGTCGTGTCGAAAGGAAGGATTCGTCCTCCGCCCCGATTCAGGGTATTTTCCAGGCAGAGCAGCCGGGTACGACACTGGTGATCATCAATCCGCCGGATATGGTCCGTCACTTGCTGCGATTCTAAACATCCGTTTTTCCCCGGCAGGGGGTTCACTGAAATCCCAAACAACTGTGCGAAGGCTCCCTGCTCGTAATTGAAGATGTGGCACTCCGAGTCACAGAGAAATTCATCTCCTCCGCTACAATGAAGCCGTACCCCAATTTGATTGCTCATCGTCCCGGAAGGGACAAAAATAGCCGCTTCTTTCCCCAGCAGATCCGCCACCTGCTCCTGAAGGCGATTGACCGTCGGATCGTCACCAAAAACATCGTCCCCAACTTCCGCGTTCGCGATTACGGCACGCATATCCTGAGTGGGACGGGTCACGGTATCACTTCGCAGGTCAATTGGTTTGGTTTGCATGGGTTTTCTTTTCCATCACTTCAGGTGAGAATAGGGACGCCCCTTGATTATCATCGTCTTGTGGCCCAAGTTCAAGCGAGATTGACTCCCCCTGTCGCCGATGCCGCTCCGCATACAACGTATCGATACTCGAGCCCCGGATGCCCCGGTCGCCATCGCTCAACTACGCGGTCAACTGGCGCCGGAGGGAAATGTCGTCAGTGCGGCAGGTAGCGCGAAAACGATCGAAGTTTTTGGGGAACCGCTGACGCCGGTCCAGGTCGTTGAGCGAATTTGCCACGATGTCCGCCAGCGGGGCCTCACAGCAGTACTTGACTATTCAGCCAAACTCGACGGAGTGTCCTTGACCGCTGCGACGCTGCGGGTTGGCGAAGATGAGTTGGCTGCCGCCCATGCCGCTGCTACGCCCGAATTTTTGGCCACGATCGGCCAGATTCGGGATCGCATCGTGGAATTCCAGACCCATATTCTGCACAAAGACGTGTGGGTCGACACGGTCGGAAAGGGTTCCCTGCGGCAGCGGTACCTGCCGCTGGGGCGTGTGGGAATTTGTGTTCCAGGGGGTGCCGCGGCCTACCCATCGACCGTGCTGATGACCGCCGTCCCTGCCCAGACAGCCGGAGTCGCTGAAATCGCCGTCGTCGCCCCCCCCACCGACTTTGGATCGTATAACCAGGACTTGCTCGCCACCTGCCATGAGTTGGGAATTCGCGAGGTTTACCGCATCGGTGGAGCGCAAGCCGTCGCGGCGCTGGCGTACGGGTTGCAAGAAACCAAGGAGGTGCATCCGCCGGATGGTTTTGTGCTGCCACAAGTCGACAAAATCGTGGGGCCGGGTAATCTATTCGTGGCCCTGGCCAAGAAACACGTCTTCGGTGAAGTCGACATCGATTCGATTGCCGGACCCAGTGAGGTGATTGTCATCGCCGACCAGACTGCCCGAGCCGATTGGACCGCTGCCGATTTAATCGCCCAGGCTGAACATGCACCCGGTTCGGCAATCCTGATAACCTGGGTCGAAGGGTTGCTCGACGAGGTGGCAGGGGAACTGGAAACCCAATTGGCAAGCCTGGCACGAGGAAAACTGGCACAGGAATCGCTGGAAGCTTTCGGGGCTCTCATCCTGGTCAAGGATCGGAACGAAGCTGCGGATTTGGCCAATACCCTTGCCACAGAACATTTGCATTTATCGTGTGAGGATGCCGACGAATTACTCGAACAGATCCGTTGCGCCGGAGCAGTTTTCGTTGGCCCGCTGAGCCCGGTTGCACTCGGGGACTATGTCGCTGGCCCCTCCCACGTGCTGCCCACAGGCGCGACTGCCCGTTTTGCCAGTGGATTGTCCTGTAATGATTTCCTGCGGTCCAACAGTGTGATTCAATACAGTCAAATCGGTCTGGATGAGGTGGCCGAACAGGTCCGCCAGATGGCGGAAATAGAAGGACTGCCCGGTCACTGGCAAAGTGTTGCACTCCGGCGAAGCAAGGCTTAGAAACAGCGGGGGTTCAAGTCAGCCCACGAGAGCGTCGGCTCGTAGATTGCGACCTGGGTCGCCAAGATTGCCGCCGGGTCGTTGTAGCGCCCGTCTTCACCCTCCGAACCTCCGAACCTCCGAACCTCCGAACCTCCGAACCTCCGAACCTCCGAACCTCCGAACCTCCGAACCTCCGAACCTCCGAACTCCCACATACCGCATGTCATTCTTCCGCAGCAACATTGAGCAAATGGCTGGTTACGTCCCCGGCGAACAGCCCCAGGGCGATAAGTTCATCAAGCTCAACACCAACGAGAATCCTTACCCCTGCTCTCCCAAGGTGAAGGCAGCGATTGGCCACATGATCCAGCAGGGGCTTCAAAAATACCCCGATCCGTTGGCCACCGCGTTTCGCATTCGGGCCGGTGAAGTACTCGGGTGCGACCCGGAGTGGATCCTGTGTGGCAATGGGAGTGACGATCTGCTCACGATTGTGACCCGTGCCTTCGTGGAACCGGGCGATCGCGTACGGATGGCCAATCCGAGCTATGTTTACTATCGCACGCTCGCAGAAATTCAGGGCGGCCAGTGCGATGTTGTTTCGTACCAGCCCGATTGGAGCCTGGGGCCGGCATTCACGGCAGGCGATGCGCGATTGAAGCTGGCCTATCTGGCGAATCCCAATAGTCCCTCGGGTACAGCACTTGCGCCGCAACAGGTCGCCGAAATTGCGGACGCCCTCCCCTGCCCGTTGGTCGTCGACGAAGCCTACGTCGATTTTGCCGATGATCATTGCATGAGCCTGGTCGCCGAAAATGAAAAGGTTCTGGTCACACGTTCGCTCAGTAAATCTTACGCGTTGGCTGGCCTCAGATTTGGGTTCCTCGTCGGCCAGCCGCATATGATCGAGCAACTCACCAAGATCAAAGACTCCTACAACTGTGACGCCCTGTCGATCGCTGGCGCGACGGCAGCCATCGACGACCAGGCCTGGCTGACCCAGAATCAGGCGACGATTCGGGCAACACGCCAGCGGCTCTTCGCTCAGATGCAGGAACTCGGTTTCGCAAGCGTTGCCTCCCAGGCAAACTTTATCTGGAATCCGCACCCTACCATCGCTGTCGAGCCGCTTTACCGCAAACTAAAAGATAGTGGCGTGCTGGTACGTTACATGAACTATCCAGACTGGGAAGATGGTCTGCGAATCTCCGTTGGCACCGACGAGCAAGTCGATGCTTGCATCGCTCTTTTGAGTGCGGCAATGTAGCCTCTCAACGGGTTGCCGGCGCGAAGCCGTTCACCAAGGCTCCGCGAGTTCTTTGCCGGCAGACGCGTCGCTGACGGCTGTTTTTCGTCTGAACCGCTGTTGGTCGATGCGGGAAGGCTATCAAATTTTTTAGCTCAACGGCGTGTTTCTGGCCGATGACGCTTTCCTCAAGACCACCACAAGCTCCGCGTGGTTGCTGTCGGAGGGCTGGCACGTGGGACTTCAACACCGGCGCTACACGGTTCGTCCCGCCCAGGCAGGCTGTTGCGTTCACCCTCCAGTCCGTTACGCTGGAGGGCATGAAGGAAACGACTTACGATTACGACATCCTGGTGGTCGGAGCCGGCCACGCCGGAACCGAGGCCGCGCTGGCGGCTGCACGCCTGGGGGCAAAAACGGCCCTGTTAACGACCAACTGCGACACCGTCGGGCAGATGAGCTGCAACCCGGCCATTGGTGGCATTGGCAAAGGGCAAATCGTCCGCGAAATCGACGCCCTGGGAGGCGTCATGGGGCGCGCGATCGACGCGACCGGCATTCAGTTCCGCCTGCTCAATCGCCGCAAGGGCCCGGCCATGCACAGCCCCCGTGCCCAAGCCGACAAAAAAGCGTACCAGGCAGAGATCAAGCGTCTTGTCGAGTCGGCACCCAACCTCGAACTCCGCCAGGAAGTGGTCACCGACCTGTTGACCGATTCTTCCTCCGGTAAAATGCGAATCGTCGGCGTCAGAGCGGTTGGAGAGGTCACCTATCAAGCACCGGTGGTTGTGCTCACCACCGGGACCTTTTTGCAGGCACGCATGCATACGGGCGAGACACAGACTCCGGGCGGTCGCGCCGGCGAAGGCACTTCCGCAGGAATTAGCGCTGCCCTCTCACGTCTCGGATTTCAGCTCGCACGCTTTAAGACCGGTACACCGCCTCGGCTGAACGGACGGACCATTGATTTCGATAAGGTCGAACTACAGCCCCCAGATGAACAGCCTCAACCTTTTTCATTCCTCACCGACAAGCTGACCCAAACTCAAATTCCCTGCCACATCACCTATACGAACCCCGCGGTGCACGACTTGATTCGCGCCAACCTGGAACGTGCCCCGATGTACAGCGGGCAAATCGAGTCGAGCGGGCCGCGTTACTGCCCGTCGATCGAGGACAAGGTCATTCGGTTTGCTCACAAAGATCAGCATCAGCTTTTTCTGGAACCCGAGGGAAGAAACACCTTGGAAGTGTATGTCAACGGAATTTCGACCAGTTTGCCACGCGACGTTCAAGACGCAATGTTTCCACTCATCCAAGGGTTAGAGCACGCTCAGATCATGCGTTATGGCTACGCAGTCGAGTATGATTATGCACCGCCCCACCAGCTCCATCCCACCCTGGAAACCAAACGCATTGGAGGACTTTACTTCGCCGGTCAGATTAATGGCACCACCGGATACGAAGAAGCAGCAGCACAAGGTTTGATAGCCGGCGCGAATGCAGCTCTGGCACTCGCCCAGAAGAACCCTCTCTTGCTAAGCCGCGACACCGCCTACATTGGTGTCTTGATCGATGATCTGGTGACCTGTAGCGTCGACGAACCTTACCGCATGTTTACCAGCCGGGCCGAGTTCCGAATCCTGCTGCGACACGACAACGCCGACCGCCGCTTGACACCGCTGGCCTGGGAACATGGTCTGGCTGACGATTCGAGGTGGCATCGCTTGCAGGAAAAAATGGCCGTGATCGATCGCGTCAAAACCGTCCTTGATACGACGTCTGTCGTCGGCATGCCACTGACCAAGTTTCTCCGCCGCCCCGAAGCGAGTTGGGCTGACGCCGTGCGCGTTGCTCCCGCCCTGGCGGAAGTGCCGACCGTAGTCGCCAACGGGGTGCTGTACGACGTCAAGTACGCTGGCTACGTCGCCCGCCAACAACTGGATGTCGATCGCCAACAGCGGCTCGCCGAAAAACGAATCCCGGAGTCGTTCGCTTACGACAAAATAACCCACATGCGAAGTGAGGCGCGGGAAAAGCTTTCCCGCATTCGACCCCTGAACCTGGCACAGGCGAGTCGAATCAGCGGCATCACGCCAGCCGATATCGCGCTACTTCTGGTCCATCTGAAAGGTTAGGACCCCGTTTGCTCGTCGTTGGCCACGGCAACCAACCGGCAGGTGTCACCCAAAACCAGGCCGATCACAAAACCAGGCGGCGGCCGCAAATTGGTTTTCCAGAAAATGATGTGACCTGTCGTTGTTAGTCGCAACCCATTGAATTTAAACAACTTACAAAAATCGTACCGATATTGACGCAGTCTGGGGGTTCGATATAATTCGCAAACATATGGCAAACCAGGCAACCCTGGAAGATACGGTTGATGTTGCTGATTGAAACGTCCGGTACAATTGCGGTAACGAGAGTTGACTAAGGATATACGGTAACGAGAGTTGACTAAGGATGTTAAGGATTCTGCGGACAGTTGGTGTTCGAGAGTGGCTTTAAGCGATCTGCCTGCGAGGGTTCACGCGTGGTCTGCTTCCGAACAACCCCGCGGGCTACTTCGGGCGATTTGACGCACTTGAGGCAGCCAGCTTTACTTTTAGCTACGGAGAGGGGTGGTTGAGCCTATGAAAACGGTCTTTACAACCGGCGAAGCCGCCAAAATATGTAAAGTCAGCCAGCAAACCATTATTCGCTGCTTTGACTCTGGCCAACTCAAGGGATTTCGCGTACCGGGAAGTCGGTTTCGGCGGATCCCTCGTGACCAGTTGTACTCGTTTATGCGCGACAATGGCATTCCGACCGATGCGCTCGATAGCGGGAAGCGTAAGATCCTGGTCGTCGACGATGACCCGGATCTCGTGGAACTGATTGTAGAGCATCTGAATCGGGGTGGCCAGTTCGACGTGCGGAGCGTCAACAACGGCTTCGGTGCTGGCATGCAGATCAAGGAATTCCGTCCCGACCTGGTCGTGCTGGATGTCATGCTACCAGACATCAACGGCAAAGAAGTTTGCCAGCTGGTCCGGAGTGAGCCCTCGATGGATGCAGTCTGCATCATTTGCATCTCCGGTATGGGCGAGCCTGATAAGATTCAAGCCTTGCGTGACGCGGGTGCGAATGACTTCATGCAAAAGCCGTTTGATGTCGAAGACTTGTTGGATCGCATCTGCCAATTGCTGGACGTCGAGGCAGCCACCTCAAGGTAGTTCCGGTCAAGACTCGTTGGACCCTGAAGCAGGAGCCGGCGGAAGGTCAACTGGTCGATCGTGGCAATCACGCGCTTCGCTGATTTTTGAAATCAGCTATGCTGTGACGCATCGGAGGGTGGGGCCTCACATCTGTTCCCTCCCGTGCCGGTTGCACACCTCAACCAGGGAAGGTCGACGAGGTTTGGCGTTATGCTCTATCTACGACTTTTTCGTTGCGGTTCGGTCCACCAATGGGTGCCGATCGCCGATCAGACGGCCGCGGCGCTCGAACGCGGGCTACTGGCTCACGAGCTGACACCGTGCCAGCGGGAAGTCCTCTGGGCGCTAAAGCGGGATCCCTTTCTGGTCGCCGCCGCCGTTTGTTGGGCGCGAGAAGAAAATCTCCCGGCAAGCGCGCAAGCCATCGAAAACCTGGCCAGCATCTCAGCCCTCGCCGATTGGCTTGGCGATGGGTTGGCCAGAAAGCTTCAGGACCCGCTGGCCTGCCCCGCCGAAAAAGTGATCGAAGTCACCCCGATCGATGCCAGTCGTTACGCCCAACTTGCGCATCAGACATTGACCACTGTCGGAGCATCAGCGGGTATTTTTCCGGACCGGCCCTCGAACGCTTTCTGGCAATCATGGCTTGGTGAATCCGAAGCACTCCTGGCGCAATGCCCCAGCGACCCCTTGGGACGTCCTCGCAGGTTACCCTTGCTGCCCCCAGCCGCTCCCTGCAAGTCGTTCGCCACGACGGCAGTCGACGCTGAAAAAGCCGCCGTGAATGGTGGTTTTTTCCTCAATCGCGTACCAGGAATTGCGACCCGCTTGCCATCGCTGGTAACGCGGCTCGCCAAAGCTGAAAAAATCGTTGCCACGTACGAACATCGGTTGGAACAAGAAAAACTCGCATCACTCAAAGAGTTGGCCTACGGGGCGAGCCACGAAATCAACAATCCACTAGCCAACATCACAGTCCGGGCCCAGTCTCTATTGCGTGATGAATCCGATGAGACACGCCGTCGGAAGCTATCTGCAATTTATGATCAGGCGATGCGGGCACACGAAATGATTGCCGACTTGATGCAATTTGCCCGGCCACCCGCCCTCGAACTCCGCCCGTGCGATCTGGTATCGCTGGTCAGGCAAGTTGTCACCGAATTGCAAACAGAAGCCGAGGACCGAAAAATCTCGCTCACGCTGCGAACCGACCACGCTCAAGTTGTCGTTTCGGGAGACAAAACCCAACTGGCTGTCGCGGTAAGAGCGGTCGTTGTCAACGCCTTGGAAGCCGTGGGGCAGAGTGGTGATGTGGACGTACAACTGGAGCTGGACCACGCCCCGGAAGTACGAATCGTGGTTCGCGACAACGGGCCTGGTCTTACCAACGAACTCCGACGCCACATGTTCGATCCCTTCTTTAGCGGCCGCGAGGCGGGAAGAGGACTTGGGTTCGGGCTATCCAAGTGCTGGCGAATCGTCTCCGAGCACGGTGGCAGCGTAACCGTCGCACCAGGCCCTCGCTCGGGAACCGCGATTACGCTTGCACTACCTGCCAACGATGTGGTCCGTAACGCCGCCTGATCCCACGCGGCACGCTAGCTATGCTGTCAACCAGCGGTGAATGGTGCCCACTCTTTCTTGTCAACCAATGACTCAATTGTCTAAGCTAGTTCTTTGTTGCCGGTACGCACCGGCTCGGTGAGTCACGGAAGACAGCCAAAGACGGATTGCAAGGATGAACTCGATCAATTGGGTACAGCTTGAACAGTTCACCATCCGCAAAACCACAGCGGATAAACCCCAAGACTCTGCACACCACCCCCATGCTCTGATTGGTCCTGTTCGACAGGCTATTCTCTGTGCTCGTCAGTTTTTGTTCAGCGCACAACAGGATGATGGCCAATGGGTTACCCTTGTTGGTCATGACGCTGCCCGCGCCAGCCAGTTACTGCTCGCCCGCGAGATCTTGGGAGGCAAGGTCCACGACGAGCAATCCACCGAAGGACTCGTTAACACTCTTGTCGAGCAATCGTTGCCACAGGGGGGGTGGACTCTCCTGCCTGGCAGCACCATCGACGTAAGTGTCAGTGTGCTTGCCTATCTTGCTCTGAAAATACAAGGAACCGACCCGACATCTCCGGTCATGCGTGCCGCCCGCTCCGCAATTCTCACCGCCGGCGGGGCCGACCAGTGCAATACCACAACCCGGTATTGGCTGGCGCTTTTGGGACAAATCTCCTTTGAAGATTGCCCTCCCTTTCCTCCGGAGAGGATTTTTCTTTCTCCGAGGCCCGACCCAACGGCGGCCTCAGGTGACCTGGCAGCTACCGCAGAAGTGAACGCGGCGCTATCGGTTCTTTGGGCCCACCGCCCGGTCTACAAAGTAGAACCGAAACGGGGTGTGCGAGAATTGTTTGTCGACGCGCCAGCTAACTGGCCACCGCCCAGTGCCGTGGAAACTCCCCGGCCAAGGCGTCGAACAGGGAGCTGGTGGCAGGCGGCAGTCGAGCGTGCGACCCAATGGTTGGAACATCGCGGCTGGGTCCCGCTGCGTCGTCATGCTTTGCTACGGCTCGAAGAACGACTGCTCAACCCCCCCCAGGCAACCGAATCAGCGGCCTCGAACAGCGGGCAAACTATCTGGGCTCAAATTGCCCTGCCCACACTGGGACACCGTTACGAAGCAAATGAACTGTCTACCGGCCCGACCCAGCTGAGCCAATTGCTGCCGGTTGCCCGCGACGACCGTACCGTCAAATCGTTGCCCCCAGGATCGACCGACACCCGCACGGCAGACGTGTTGACGGCCCTTGTGGAAAGTGGGCTCAACCCGCATGACGGAGTTGTCTTCGAAGCAACAGACACCTTCATCGACCATGGCAACAAGGTCTTGGAAAACCAGGAACAAGTTGACGCAACCACGCTGGCCAGTTTGCTCACTACGCTGGCCGTGTTGAAATCCAGGGAACAAAATCACACGAACGAATTGCCTCCCCACCTCTGGATTCACGATGAAGTTGACGAGCCCAGATCGTACCGCCGGTGGAAAAACCCAGCCGGCTTCGATGCCGCACAGGTGCTTGGTGCGCGTTTGGTCAACGCGCTGGTCGGTTGTCAAAATCGTGACGGGAGTTGGACTCCCACTACGCAGTTTCGTTCTGGAAATGACAAATCTTCCGGCGGAGTCGCCGCGACGGGTGCCGTCGTCATAGCGCTAAGCCGTTGGGGATTGGCACACGACGACCCGTCGATCCGGCAGGCCAGCATATTTCTGCGTCGAACCCAACTGGCCAACGGGAGTTGGCATAATGCTCCCGAGGGACCATCGATCCACGCCACGTCGTTGGCCATGCGGGGACTGCTGGCTGCCGGCACAACCGCCGAACACGAGGCGATTACCGCTGGTGTAAACTGGCTCTTGACTCAGCAAACCCCCGCTGGTGGTTGGGGTGAGTTTCCGCTTTCCAATGAGCCGGGTGACCCCCAACCGACCTCGGCGGTTCAATCGGTCGATGCGCTGTTGGCCCTGCTGGCCGCAGACGAGCACTCCAGCAACCAGGTCCTTCGCGGAATCCATTTCCTGCTGGAACAGCAGCAGCCAGACGGTAGTTGGCATAAGCTTTTCTTTCGACCCGGGAGCCTAGCTGCCTGTTGTGGAAAAGCCGACGACCTGGCAGCCACGGTAAACCCACTTCGGGCTCTCGCTCACTGGGCAGTTGCTTTTGGGCAACAGGCCGACCAAGATGAACCACCTCGCTTGCAGCTCGTGGGAGCAATGTCCGCGACCGATGCGGATTGGTAGTTTTGCCATTGCCGAAAGTTGGATCACGTGTTTCGTCAGATTGCCGGTCACTTGCTGCACTCTGTCATTCGCAAACAATTTGCGAAAAGGGCTGCCATCAACCCAGCCGCAACCGGTGATGCGGTTCAACCTGCCCCGCCCCCCGTTCCGCCAACTTGCGAGTTCGCAGTGATTTGTGCAGCCGAACGCGAAATAATGGGCCTGGTCGACCGGATGCGCAACGTCAGGTCGACACAGGCTGCCGGTTTTCAACTCAGTTCGGGCGTCCTCGCTGGAAAGTCGATCGTGATAGCTGTTTGCCCTGTCGATGGCGATGTGACGCAGGCCACCGAGGCCATCATCACCGGTCATGACCCCAAGCTGGTCTTGGCCATGGGCTTCGCCGATGCGCTAATCCCCTCTGCCGCCATTAACGACCTGGTGGTGGCCAATCGCATCGTCAATACCGCGCACCATGGCGTTACGATCGATATTGCCGCGATCACAACCAAAGGATGCCATACGGGAACACTTTTGAGCGTCCCTGACTTGCCCAAATCGCCGCACGAACGAACCGAGCTCGCAAAATCACACGAGGCACTTTCCGCTGGGCGGATCGCCCTACCGGTGGCGGTAGCCTGCGGTCATCGCCAAGTTCCGATGATGGCGGTTTACGTCATCACCCGTCGGCTCAACGACCAGTTACCAGCCGAGGTCGATCACTTGTACAAACAAGGAAGTTGGGCAGGCCGCGCCGGAGCGTTGCTTGGAGGAATCACCCGTCGCCCATCGGCCGCCACCGACCTCTGGAAACTGCAGGAAAACGTCTGGCAGGCACGTGGTCGCCTGGCCGACTTCGCCGAAGACATGGCAAAGCGGTACTCGAAGGGGTAACCCTTGTTACGCCAGTGGGGTGGTTTAGCCCAGCAACCGCGTGCAACGGACCAAGTGCCTAACGTCACACCCGGTCATCAAGGCGGGCAACTCCGCCAGTGGGTTGGGCAATGCAGAACCGCAGGAATCGCCCACAGCAAATCCAGGAAGCCTTCACGGCAAATCGAGAAAAAACGGCAACGCACCTCGAATCCCCACCGACCGCGTCACGAATCGTTCTCGCGTCACAAATCGTTCTCCTCCAGGAGTTCTTCGGCATAACCTGGGGGAAACGGATTTGCCAGGTCGTCAGCTTTTTTGTCCTGTTGACGGGTTGGCTTGGTTGGTTCCTGTTCTTCCTTGGCTGGTTTTATATCCGCGGGCATTTTGGCAAACTGCTCCGTCCAATATTTGACTTCCGTTGGGTCGAGTTCCCCTTCGGGCTTGGCAAGAGGCACATCACCCTGCAGAGCGTCGCTCCGCCGACGGCGGAGCAATTCTGCATACCACAAATCGCTGTCGGTCGCGATCGCCTTCCGTCGTTTTGCGGCACGTTGGATTCGATGATCACTTGATACGACGGTAAGTTTTCGTGGCGATTGGTGCTTGGCAATCAGGAATTCCAGCATCGTATCGGCATCGGGATAGTCCTGGGCATAATGAACCGTGAGACCTTGGTGATCGACGGTCGCTGGCAAACCAGGGGGTGCCCCGGAGGCATCAAACACGATCACGGCCTGCGCGAGTTCCTTCTCGTGTAGTGACGCAACGAGAAAGTTCAGGAGAGCTTGTCGCGAACGGTGCAGTCCACCCGGCCCGACACCACGGCCGACAATACCCGTGACATGCAGCAAGTTGTAACCATCAATCAAAACAGCCATGGTGGCGCGAAAATCACAATCTGTGAAGAAATCCTCGGTTAGCCCTCGGTCTCGTTAGGTCCTACCTTGCTGCACAACAAAGGGGCTTCTACAAACTGGCTACGGCCGGCTTCCGGCGGCGAACACCCATGGGTCTGGTTCAAGATAGCGTCAGCCCTGGCAAGTCCCCGGTTGGCTTGCAGGTCGGTTCACAACACACCTTCGTTGTAGTTATGCCACTCGCGATACTCCTTTTGAAAATGTCGCGAGATCAGGTGGTCAACGTCAAACAGGTGGGCCAAAAGTGCCGCCCGAATCCACATCCCGTTACGTGCCTGCCGGAAATACATGACGCGGGAGTCGTTGTCGATTTCTGGCGGGATTTCACCGAAATGCTGATCACGCGGAAAAGGATGAAGAATCGGCGCGTACTGCTTCATGCGGTCAACCAACTCCTCCGTTAAACAATAGCGGGAACCGTCGATCACCTCAAAATCAGCAGCATCTTCGGGAGCGTTGTGTTCTTTTTGGATCCGCGTCATGTAAAGCGCATCAATCTGCTCGATAACCGGTTTCCCGTTGACCACGGCATCGAACGAGTCGACTTCATGCAGAACTACGTTTCGATTGCGAAGCCGGTCTCGCAAATCAGGACTCAGCTGGAGCTTGGAATGAGTTGGCGCAACAAAGATGAATCGCACATTTTCGTAACTGGCCAACAGCATCGCGAGTGACCGAACCGTTCGCCCACGACCGATATCGCCACAAAAACCATAAGTCTTGTTTGCCAAACCTCGCGTAAGATCGGGATAGCCGTGTTTCTCCTTCAAGGAATCAAATCGGTTTGCCGTCGGTGAATCCTTCGGATCGGTAAACTGAAATGTTCTTTGCAGGGTATAGATATCGAGCAAAGCCTGGGTGGGATGTTCGTCTGCCCCGGAACCCGCATTCACAATGGGAACGCTTCGATTCCCGGTCTCTTCGAGGTCATTCATCAAATAAGCACACGACTCTGCCAACTGGGCAAGTTTGCTGCGCATGATGATGACATCGAAATAGCTGCTGAACATGCGGATCGAGTCGAATCGTGTCTCCCCTTTGGCTTCCGAGGATGTCGATGAATCTCGAACCTCGTTACAGGTCATACCGACGATCTGGCATGCCGCCATGAACGAGAGAAAAGTCCGTGTGGAAGGCTGCGTGAAATAAAGCATCGCCCGCTTGTGAGGCAAGAGATTGATCAAAAAGTCTTGCCCATCGCGGCTTTTGGAAATCTGGCGAATCATATCAGCCGTACCTCCCAGTTGTTCCAAAAGCTGTTCTGAAAACTGTCCCGAGAAGATGACGTGCCTCAGACGATCAGCCCGTTGAAGGTCGGGCACCTTCACGCGAACCGGTCGCTGCAAACGCGATTCGTACTGAAGCAAATCGCGCTCGTCTTGTGTCATCGTTTTCATAACGGGAAGCATGGCAGGCATGTCGGCGAAAGTACACCACTGATGAAAATCAGGAGCGAAAACGAATCGATCGGTCTCGCGACTCGGTTATCGCATACGGCGAATCGAACCGTCAAGGGACTGTGACCAGGCCCGTGCTCGAAGCGTCGATCACCGGTTGCCATCATGCCGGCAGTCCGGGGCCGCTGATCACTGCGAAACCCGCCACCGCGCCTCAAACAGCCGGGTCATCAATACAAACAGGGTGCCGTTCCAAACAGCAGACCAGCCGATAAAACCAAAGAACAAGGGCAACGCCACGACTCCCTGGTCTCCATCCGGGATCTCTAACGGTAAGGCAAACGTTGCAGCGAACGGAGATAGCAATCCGTAAAACTGTGCTACCATGGCTCCCTGCGAAGATGGGAAAAAGGTATCGGCGAAAAACCCCACGGCGACCGGAACCGTAAACAAAGAGACAATGACCAGGTATGTGGTGGTCAGACTGGTCGACGTCTTCCGAAAAATGGTTGAGCAAAACAGTGCGGTCACCGCAGTCGTCAAACAAGTGAGGGCCACAATCAGCAGGTAGCCCAGCATCGTCAACAAACTCCCCCAATAACCGACGGGCATCACACATGCCAACAAGACCGGCCACAGCAAAAACGAGGTCAAAACACTCGAAACCCGCAAGCCCGATAGCAGTTTACCCCACAACATTTGCGAGGGAGTCACCAACGTTGTCAGCAGCAAATCAAGCGTTTGCCGCTCGCGTTCGCTTGTCACGCTGCCGGCCGAGAAAACCGGGCCCACAAGCATGTTGAAAAGCAACACATAGCTTATGTACCACGGGGCCCAAATCCGGTGGATGTACAAACAAACGGCCATGATCGGTAATGCCAGCAACATGCTGATTTGAATCACCAGCCGTAACATCAGCGTGCCTTGGCTGAAGATTTCACTACGCATCTCCTTGTCATAGATGGGGTTGGCTTTGTCCTCCAAAAAAGTCGTCCGCTTAGGGGGGGCGAAAAGACGATCCGGAAATTCATCCCGCTTGAGGTACAAGCCAACCGCTTCCTGAGCTTCGGTCTCCAAATCAACGACTTCTTCTCCTTCGCTCCCCAGATCGGCCGGGTACAGTAGCCTGCGACACGCGCTGCTCCACAACAAGACCGAAAGCGAAATGCAAGCTATCGGTACCACGGTTACCGCCACAAGCAACCGTGCCTGACCCAATTGACTGAGCTGATTCCACATGAGAACACCGGCCAAAGCCAACGGCAGAATCAGCAAATACGAAACGACCAGCGAAGCAGATGTGCGACGAAAGAAGCTGCTTGCCCACAAGCTAATCATCCCAAATAAACCAACCGCGCAAATCATCGCAATGTAGGCAGCGAAAACCTCGTAGGGCGAAACGCCTCCCAAGGGCAAGCAGAGCATGACAATCGGCAGCGAACAAACCATCAAGAGTCCCAGCGGTACCAGCGATGCAAACAACTTGCCGAGAACGATTGCCTCTGGTTTCAAGGGGCTCGCGATCAGCATCTCATAGCTCTTCCGCTCTTTTTCACCGGTGATTGCACCAGCTGCAAAGCTGGGTGCCATGAGCGATACCAGCACGTATTGGCCCAGGAAGAAGAGGTTGACCAGCCGCCCCCCGGCCGCTGCCTGGACCATGTCGAGACGCTGCTCGTGTGGCCAGGCCAGCAACACAATGAACCCCAGCAGGGCAATATAGGCAAACAACAGCAGGAAAGCACGCGTCTGCCGCAAATTGCTAAGCAGCTCACGCTGCAGGACAGGATTTTCAAGTACGTACATCTGTTGGCACGCAAGCCTCAACTCACGGTCGAAAACTGATTGAAAAACCGCACTGAAATCATCCTCTGCTCGTCCCCGTCCAGACCCAGACCTCAATACTCGCGCGGCCAAACGCGGCCCATAACTCTGCCCGGCAAACCGTGCAAACGGAGAAATCCTTCGGCGTCATTCTGATCGTACGAGCCGCCCCCTTCCATACTCGCAACCTCGGCGTCATACAGGCTGTGGGGACTCGAACGACCGTGAATATCGACGTTCCCCTTGTAAAATCCCAACTTCACCTCACCCGTGACCGGCTGTTGGGACGCGCGAATGAAGGCCATCAGAGCGTCCATTTTCGGCGTGTACCAAAAACCATAGTAGACCATCTCAGCCACCTCCGGCGCCAGACGCTCACGCAAGTGCACCAAGTCACGATCCAGCGTAAGTTGTTCCATTGCCAGGTGGGCAGCATAAAGAGCGGTCATACCAGGAGCCTCATAAACGCCGCGGCTCTTCATCCCCACAAACCGGTTTTCGACCATATCAATCCGGCCAACTCCGTTGCGCCCAGCCCGCTCATTCATTTGCTCAACCATCGCAAGGGGACTGACCGCCTGCCCATCGATACTGACGGGAAGACCATATTCGAATCCCAAAGTCAGCTCCTCGACCTCGTCGGGCGCCTCTTGCGGTGAAACCGTCATGCCAAAATCGACGATCGACACTCCGTGGACCGCCGGGTCTTCCAACCGGCCTGCCTCGTAGCTGATGTGCAAACAATTCTCGTCGGAGCTATACGGCTTTTCCGTGGAAGCCTTGATCGGTATTCCCCGCTCCTGGCAGTAGGCAATCATCTCCGTACGACCAGGAAACTGATCGCGAAACTTCGTAATCCGCCAGGGAGCGATGACCCGCACATCAGGCTCTAACGCTTCGGCTGCCAGTTGAAACCGGCATTGATCGTTACCTTTGCCTGTCGCACCGTGGGCAAATGCCTCGGCCCCCGTTTCGCGGGCAACTTGCAAACAGGCCTTGGAGATCAACGGTCGGGCAATCGATGTTCCCAGCAAATAAATCCCTTCATATTTTGCCTGCCATTGCAATACCGGAAAGGCGAAATCGCGGCATAACTCCTCGCGGACGTCGACCACGCTGGAAGTCGCAGCACCAAATTTGCGGGCCTTTTCATGAATCGCCTGTTGATCTTCACACGGTTGTCCAAGGTCGACGTAAACACAATGGACGTCGTAACCTTCATCCTGGAGCCAATTTAAAATAACCGACGTATCGAGACCGCCAGAATAAGCAAGAACACAACTGGGCATGAGAGATCAGAGGGGGAGTAGGGGCTAGAGGTTCGAAACGCTACAAGCTGTGCAACTCTGGAAAACTTAACCCGATCATTGTGGTTTGCGTCAGGCCAACTGACAACGGGGAAACGGAGGTAATCCCGATCAGCCGGCTGAAAACACGCACGAGCAGGCCAGCTTTTGCACCGATCCTGAAGTCCAAAATTCGCACGATGGCTGGACTGTTGATTTCAAGCGGTACCGAAAGCAAATTTCCATTCGGGGTGTGGGCTCTGGCAGACTGTGGTTCGAAATCAAAAAAATCACTCCGTGTGGGTTGCAGGTGAAATCGCGGGATGATCCGGCTTTTTTTCGACGATCAGGCGTGCTCCACGGTCGAAGGTCCTGTAGGACCATCCCCATTTCAAAACGACCAACAGCCGATTCTTGAAACCTGTGAGATAGAAGATATGGACGACTAGCCAAGTCAGCCATGCAAATCCACCAGCGAAGGCAAATCGTCCGATCTCCACAATAGCCCGACTGCGACCGATCGTAGCCATTTGCCCTTTGTTGACAAAGTGAAACTTTTTCCTTCGCTTACCACGCAATTCGTGACGAATGTTGCAGCCAATCGCATGCCCTTGCTGGAATGCAACGGGTGCCGTGCCGGGTAAGGAATTGCCGGTTTGATGGGAAAAATTCGCCTGATCGCCGGCGATAAAGACCTCCGGATAATGCTGGATGCTCAGATCGGGTTCGACCAGTACTCGGCCCCGCTTGTCGAGGTCGACCTGGGGAGACCACTTTAAACGGGATGCTTCCGTTCCAGCTGCCCACAACACGGTGGCAGCCCGGATTCTTTCCTCTCCCATCTCAACACCGTCGGCATCGACATTGGTGACCCGGGTGGAATTCCAGATCTGGACTCCCAGATTCTCAAGATCACGGGTAGCGCGCCCAGCCTGCTTCTCAGAGAACATCGGCAGGATGCGCGAACCTGCTTCGATGAGAATTACGCGTGTCAACCGCGGGTTGATACGACGAAAGTCCTCGGCCAGGGTAAACCGGCTCATTTCGCCAATCGCACCAGCCAACTCAACACCCGTTGGCCCCCCACCGATGATCACAAAGGTGAGTTGTCTTTTCTGTTCTTCGGGATGTTCAATTCGTTCGGCCTGCTCAAATGCTGACAGAATGCGGCGGCGGATTTCTGTCGCCTCGCTGATCGTCTTCAAACCGGGGGCATACTTCTCCCATTCACGGTGTCCAAAATAACAGTGTGTTGCTCCACAAGCGACCACGAGATAGTCGTAACCAAGTTCGCCGAAATCAAATGCGACTTTCCGAGCGTCGAGGTTTATCGATTTCGCCTCTCCCTGGAAGACACGAACATTGTGGAACCGCGCCACCATTTTACGAATTGGAGCAGCAATATCGGCCGGACTGAGGCCAGCCGTGGCAACCTGATACAACAATGGCTGAAAGAGGTGGTGATTCTGGCGATCGACCAGGGTCACCTCGGCCTCGCTGACCCCACCCAGTTGCTTGGTCACGTTGAAACCGGCGAATCCACCTCCAATTACCAGAACTTGCTTGGCCATCATTCAACCGATCGTATTTCAAATGGCAATTCAGTTGTCACAGTTCCAATCAGCAAATCCCAGCCGTTGGCATACCCTCCGATTGCGAATCGTTTCTGCTGCTGGGCCAGATCATAACCTTTGATGCCGGCGGGGAGCCTGAAACCCTATTAAACTCAACGTGTTTGTTCTTAACAACTCCGGTCGCTGTCGTAGATGCCTTGTGATACCAGGCGATTTCTGGTTTTCAAATCGACGGTCCAAGAATCATTCAACCGTGGCTGGTTCGCTAGAACTCCCGCTGGAACCAAAGAAATGCGGGTAGCCGTGACACAAACCGGTTCACATCCGTCTGGCTGGCGGTCGCCTGCGACTGCGTCGGGCTTGATTGCTGGAAAACCGTGGCCCCAAATCCGTGTTCCCAAATATGCCAAGCTGACCAGCAACGCCCGCTCGCCAGCGGGACTTGTGCCTGGCGCCCGCTATCGTCCCACTTCCGCTGAGGGCAGGCAAGGGTTGGTGGGGTACGCGTGACCCCGGGGAAATGTGCAGCCGAGGTACAAAACGCTCCATTGCAACTGCAGCAAGTGCCAGCAACAACCTCCCCTTGGGTGGCAGGGCAGTTGACCCATCGCACTGCAAAAAAACACAGGTATCTCGCCGGATACCTGCGTTTTTTTGTGTCTCTATCTTCGGCTGGAAGTCTGCCGTTTTTGGCAAAACCATCGAGGTCCAAACGTACCTCTCAAACCATCCGCTGACGGCGGTGGAGATTCCAGCCGAGTGCGGAAAATGCAGAAATCGCCAAAACGATGCCGGTTGGCTCCGGAACACCGGGCGACTGCGTATCAAGGACGGTGCCCGCAATGAGGAGATCGGTGTCGGCCACAAAGGCCATCTGATCACCAATGTCGAACACACCGATCGACGAGTTGCCCACAAAGTCAATTTCCAGTTCGCGAAAAATATCGCCCTGGGCTACATTGCCTTGCAGTGCTACCTCGTCCCGATAGGTCACATTGACGTCCCAACTACCGACTTGGGCGCCAGCGAAGGCAAACGTGGCACCAGCATTCGAATTGGGCGTGTTTCCCCCAAAACCAGTGTCCCAAACGGCATTCGCTGACCCGGGAGTAAACTCCAACCGCATCCTGTCGATTCCGGGACCTCCCGTGGGAAACGCCCCGACCTGGCGAAGGACCCAGGGGTTAATCACCGTGTCGCCGGTCGTGGCCAGCTGCCAACCAGTACCACTCGCACTGCCGGTGGCCTGATCCCAGTTGACCGATTCAATCATCCCATTCATGAATTGCACATTGACCTGGAGCCCTGCATTCATATCCGTCCCGATAACCGGCCCCGGTTCAGAGGGTTGCAGACCAGCCGTTTCGTAAGTCGTTCCGGGAGTCGCGACAAGCCCATTGATCATTCCGGCCGCATGAACGTTTGCGTCAGTGGTCACCGCTAAAAATCCGGCAACCAGCATGGCGTTGAGTTTCAATTTCGACGTGGTGTGGTGAGTCATTGAATTGTCTCCTCTGAACGTTGGTTCGACTTGAAGTGGGTAGTTGATAATAAATCGCAGCAGAAACCTTGACGGAATTCTGCGGGGATCTTTGCCAAACGCAGATATCCTTCTCGTCTTGCAAAGCAGATTCAAGGCGAGCCGATTCTCTTGCGCCCATGCGGTGGAGGTGCAGTGTAAAAACCGAGTTGAAAAATTCCTAAGTCGTATCGCTATACACTGCTGATGAGTAACTCAGCGTTCACGGAAATCACCCGACAGCCGCGGAAAATCGGTCCGGAGCTGGTGCGGAAAAAAATCCATCTAGAGGTCACCCGGCAAGGACTTACATCCTCAGATATGCTGGCCAGTTCGACAAACTGGGCGCACTGCCCGGGCGGGACAAAACGGGAGGTCGTCCTATTCCTTGTCACCCGTTGCGACCGACCATGACGTCCTCCTGCTGGAAAACGTCACGAACGAAAACTTGGGACCCAGGAGTCGATCCGGAGGTCGAGCAGGCCGTTCTCACAGGCACCGAGCGGCTACCCGCCGGCCTCACCTCAGCCCCCAGTGCCAGGTGCCGTGTTACAACTGGCCAGCCGACTTCAGTGCCTTCAAGCCTTTGCCAAGCTCCTCGTGATCCAAGCTGCCGTCAGCATTGGCATCCCATTTCTTGAGGAGCTCCTTTGCGCCACCACTTCCTGGAGGATCTGCAGCAGGCGAGGGACCGTCAGCTGCGGGCCCTGTACTTTTGTAAACATTGGTAGTGTGGCTACGGTTGATCCCGGGAATCGCCGATGGACCTACGGTGTGGTAGTGGAGATCGCTGTGTGGAACCCCGTAGGAAGTCCAGCGACTGCCCGTCACGTGGGTGTTACCCTCCCAACGGTCCACGCGTCGCCACGAACCAGGATCGATATGCCCTCGATTGGGATCCTCCGCGCTGGCTTTCACCTTTGACTGGTCCGTATCAATCGTCCACCGGCCGGTCGCCGGATCGTAATGAAAACCACTGAGGTGATTGGGAGTTTGCGCGACGGTCGGATTCCAAGGTGGCTGATAGGGATACGGACTGGGATACGGATACGGATAGGGATAGGGAGGATGGGGATAGGGAGGATGGGGATGGGGATGATAACAATTGGTGCCAAGCCAGTTGGCTTTTGCTGTTCTGCCATCAGGGCAGCATCCCCAGTGAGTTCCAGCGCAGCCACCTACGTTCGGTTCTGCAACTGGATCAGGAGCTGGTTGAGCTGCCAGGTCTGTCTGGATCCAGCAAAAAAACAAGACGACGAAAAGCATTCGACAAAACATGAGAAACTCCTGATGCGGTGCACTAGAGTCGTTAAACGAACGCCTGTCGGTTCTTGCCAGGCAGGCAGAACCGGCTTGCCCGACAAGCGGTTCCCCTGAACCGACTACAGGCTGGAGGTGCCGTCACCCTGAAACCTGACTTCGGATAACCCGCGATAGTGCATGTCAATGTCCCAGCCGATGCAAATTTTTCGCCAGTGTTTGCGTTTATTTTGTTCCAGTTTTGCGAACGCCGTTCTTCGCCGGTCATGTTGAAATCAGCCTTTGACCCACTTCGGTTCTTAAGCGAACCGCCCGGCAACAACGCGTTTTCCGAGGCAACGAGGCAGGCTTTTCAATATGCGCGGTGGGGGAATCGGCACTCCGCCGACAGGTGCCTGTCCTTTTCCAGTGCCGTCCGTTATGGTGGTGCACCCCAGTGTTGTGGGTATCCGGGCGGCCTGTTATGAGTGGGCAGGAAGAAGTGGGGACGCTCGTTTTAGCCCCTGATAAGAGTCGTCTGTTACGAGTCCTCTGATTAGTTGAGCCAACATGAAAGAATTTCACGGAGTCTATCCGGCGCTGATCACCCCGCTGGACGACAGTGACCAGGTGAACGAGGGAGTTGTGCAGGACCCTGGTAGATTGGCATTTGGAGGCGGGTGTCAACGGCTTCTATGTGGCTGGGGGCACCGGGGAAGGCTTGTTGTTGAGCCTCCAGCAACGCAAGGATCTCACCGAGGCCGTCATGCGGGCCACCGATGGACGGGCAACGGTTATCGTCCACGTGGGGAGTGTTTCCACGAAGGCTGCCGTAAACCTCGCTCAGCATGCCAACGCCGTCGGCGCCGGGGCGATCAGCGCCATCCCGCCCATCTATTACGGTGTAGATCCTCCCTCCGTTGTGGAACATTACTCGGCCATCGCCTCGGCCACTGCGCTACCCCTGTTTGTTTATCATATTCCGTCAGCCACCCATTCGGATATGACCATCGACTTGATGACCTCTCTGCTGGAGATACCCACCGTCAAAGGCATCAAGTTCAGCGACTACAATCACTCGTTGATGCGTCGAATCTGTCTCCTCAGGTCGGATCTGGTCGTCTACTCCGGAAATGACGACGTCTTTCTGTCCGGGTTAATCATGGGAGCCCACGGTGGCATCGGACTGACCTACAACTTCATGCCCCACCTCTTTGTGGGGATCTATCGCGCCTTCCAGTCTGGCGATCTGGCCAGAGCACGCGAACTCCAGTGGAAGGTCTGCGACATGATCGACACCCTTTCAGACATCAGTAGCTCCAACATAGCAGTGGCCAAGGTCGCACTCCGACATCTGGGGTTCGAAGTGGGAGAGCCGCAGCGTCCGATTCGACCATTGACCTCCCGGGAGACGGAAATTACCATCGGCCGGTTAACCGAACTGGGCCTGGATCAACGCAACCTCCGGTTGAGTTGAAGGCCAGAGTTCGCCACCCACCACACCCCACCGGCGAGACGACGATACCCCTGGCTACGATTCGGGCTCGCGTGTGAAAAGTGTGCACCTCTATCCGCTGACCGTGCAGCCAAAGGATTACGGTTGACCACAAAAGGATCGGCGAATTGCGCGCCCTACTTGATCTTGGGGCTCTCGTAACCAAAGTTCCAGCGAATGGTTACCTGGAGGCGGTGGTCGTTTGCCTCGCGATAGAACGGAGGGGGTTGTCCTGATTGTTTTAAGTTTTCATACGATTCAGCGGTAATTCGGCGAATCCCGAACAGGTATGCCATGCCCACATCGACCGACGGAATCGGACTCCAGATGATGTTGGCGCTCGCGTAATGGGTGTGCAGATAGGTACCCTGCTTGTTTGTAGTCTGAGCGAATCCTGAATCAAGCGCCAAGTAACCGTAGGTGACCGTGGAGCGAAACACGTTGGTCCACCAATGCTCGTAGGCAGCCCAGGCACCAATAGCTCCGATCGCTTTTAATGGTGTATTGCCGGAACTGATGGGCGCGGCATCGAGCCCAAGACCGGCTGTGTCCTGGCTGTAAGCACCCAATGCCTGACCAGTTTGACCAGCCAGGATGATGCTGTCACTACCCCAGGTGTCGATCTTACCGCTCAATGCAACTCCCCAACCGTTCACCGTCGAATGGTAGTTGTGGATGCCAACGGCGCGGATCTGACGGTAAAGACCGGCCAGTTCAATGTGGGCCCAATCAGGCTGGTAAACCCACTTGCTGATGAATGCGGGTAATTGGTCGTCAGTACTATAACATCGAGGATCACCAGAGGCAGTGTCACAGTCATATTTCAAATCCGCTCCTAATTCAACGTCATTGAACACGACAGTGTATTGGGGACGGAGCCTGAAGTTCCTGCCACTGTTCTGGTATGGCACGGTCAAGTCGGCTGGCGAAGTTTCCATCCCCAAGACGACAAAATGGTCGGTGGGCAACGCAAATGCTTCCAGTGGTATCTTGAGGCTGATGTTCGGAGGGCGAACATAAGGAATTGCATTGGGACCTTCGTAGTCCAAATTGTCGGGGGCTGCGGACTGGTTCAAAAAAAGTGTGTAGTCCAGACCCGCCTTTAACCAACCCCACTCAGCGTAGGCCTTGTAAACTTGAAAGTCGTTCGAAGTGGCGTATTTGGCAAGATTGAGTTTGGTATAGAGCCGCAACTGCCCCAACTCGGTGGGGGCTTGCAACCAGCTCTCGAAGTTCGTTTGATTTGGACTGAAACCGGTACGGTTGTCCTGCTCGGTAGCGATCCCAGTTACCGGAATTAATGCTGGGATGAATTCGCGTGGTATAGTGTCGGGGTCGTCGGAATCCATTCCCATAGCCTGAAAGTCGTGCAGGCCGTCAAACCACAGTGAACCGGTTACCCCAATTTCGACCTGGTGACCTGCCAAATCGAGCGGCTTCGGTGCCTGGGGAAAGCAAACCTTACACGGCTGGCAATCCGAACTCCAATCGGTTGGCGCGGCAAGGCTTGGTTTTTCGAGCTGCCTGACCTGTTCGTAGGTGAGAAATTGGCTCTCCGCACGAGCCACCCTGACCTCCGAATTCACCAGTGGCAATCGGCGAATCTTGGGCGGCGGATACGGTCTGCTATCGGAGGGAGGCAACTGCTGCCCGCTTGCTGGCGGTGCTGCCACCGCTGGTGGTGCCCATAAAACCACGCCACCGGCAAGCGTCGCCACGAGCCAACCTTGCACGGTTTGCCGTGCGGGAAAGCCGCGTGCGATCAGCCAACCCACAAGAAACTGCCGAGACAAATGCAAAACCACCCTCGTTCCGGTTGAGACGCAACGACCTGACAAGGCGGAGGCCAACCAACCGTTCACCTTACCAGGAAGCAATCCGACGGCAGTGCCGTCAGTCCGGCAAGAGCCTGAGGCTCCCCCTCTCGGCAATATCGGCAAAAGCATAACAACCGTAACACCTTATCCGCGCCAAGAATTTCGGGAGATTTTTGTGACTCGGGGACTGGTTCGGGTGCCGACTGGCGGACAGGGGCGTGCGGAAAAATCGTTCCAGCCCCATAGCAGTCGCTTTGAATGCCGTCCACAATGTTCTGGCAGGTTGTTGGTTTTCTTTGGCCGGCAGACCGGCTCAGGGCAGAAAGAGTGTCACCAGAACGACCCTCTCACTTCAACAGGAAGGCAACAACTCCATGCATCGCGTTTTGCTGCTAGGCGCTGGAAAAATTGGGCGGATGATCGCCCACCAATTGGTCGGCACGGGCGAATACGAGCTGGTCGTCGCCGATGCCAACCAGGAGGTGGTAGAGCGACTGGGCAAACAACTCGATATCCGTGTGCAAACCATCGATGCCACCAATGCCGGGGAATTGGCCCAGGCGATGGAGCACCGCGATACGGTCATTTCGGCGCTGAGCTACCAATATAACCCGCTGATCGCCGAAACCGCTTTGGCCGCCGGTATCAGTTATTTTGATTTGACTGAAGACGTGGTCACCACCCGCCGCGTGCGAGCTTTTGCCGAACAGGCAAAGCCAGGACAAATCTTTATGCCCCAATGTGGCCTGGCACCCGGTTTCATCTCGATCGTCGCCAATCATCTGACCAAAAAGTTTGAGCGACTCGATAGCGTGCGGATGCGGGTCGGGGCGTTGCCCCAATTTCCGACCGGCGCCCTCAAATATAACCTGACCTGGTCAACTGACGGCCTGATCAACGAATATTGCAATCCATGCGAAGCGGTCCACGATGGGCGACGTATTGACGTGCTGGCGCTGGAAGGTCTTGAACACTTTTCTCTCGATGGAGTCCGCTACGAAGCCTTTAACACCAGCGGTGGGCTGGGCACCCTTTGTGAAACGCTTGAAAACAAAGTCCGGGAACTGAACTATAAAACGGTCCGCTACCTGGGGCATCGTGATCTCGCATTGATGCTGGTTCGGGAACTGAGACTTGGTGACCGACGTGACGTCATGAAAGATATTTTGGAGAAGTCACTGCCGATCACCTTCCAGGATGTCGTCATCACCTTCTGCACCGTCACCGGATGGCGGGAAGATCAGTTCGTTCAGATCAGCGACGCCCGCAAAATCTATCACCACCAAATCGAAGACGATCGCTGGAGTGCCATCCAGATAACTACCGCGGCCGGTCTCTCGACCGTCGTCGATTTGCATGTGGCTGGCGAGCTCCCCTCCCAGGGTTTCGTAGCCCAGGAACAGGTTGACTTTGATAGTTTTCTGGCCAATCGGTTCGGCAAAATCTATGATTCCCAGTTGACCACCGCGTTTAATCGGAGCACCAGCTCTGCTTAATGGAACCGTTGAGGGGATCGCCCGATGATTCAGATTTTGTCGTCGCCGCCATCCACAAACCAACCGGTTCCCAACTCCGGCCAATCGGTCATTCCGACCGTAAAGCACCACCGACTGCACCAGTTGTCATTTTAGCCACCTCAAAGCAACCGTAAGAAAAGCAGGTCCCATGGCGAACAACATCGAATCGCTGCTCAAAGGACTGGGGGTTCAGAACCCTCCCCACGGAGTCTCCTGCGGGGGGACCTGGCAACCAGGAGCGGGTGAATCGCTTGCGGTCTGTTCGCCCATCGACGGGAAATGTCTCGCCGAGTTGACGATGGCCACGTCCGAACAGACCGATCAAGCGATCGCCTCCGCAGCCGAGGCATTTGTGCATTTTCGCACCCGGCCAGCACCCCGCCGCGGTGAACTGGTACGACGATTTGGCGGGCAACTTCGCGCGCACCAGGCCGAACTTGGCCAGCTGGTGACCCTCGAGACCGGAAAAATCACGGCCGAGGCAGTGGGCGAAGTGCAGGAAATGATCGACATCTGCGACTTTGCGGTTGGGCTCAGCCGCCAGCTCTACGGCAAGACGATGGCCAGCGAGAGGGCCGGTCACCGGCTGGCCGAACAGTGGCACCCGCTGGGACCGGTGGGTGTGATTTCGGCGTTTAATTTTCCGGTCGCCGTCTGGGCCTGGAACGCAGCGATTGCCTGGGTCTGTGGCGATCCGGTGGTCTGGAAACCGTCTGAAAAAACCCCACTCACCGCCATTGCCTGCCAGTCTCTGTTGCAGACGGTGGTGGCAGAATTCGACGACATCCCGCCAGGTATCTCGCAACTGGTGGTGGGTGGTGCCGAGACCGGCAAGCAGCTGGCCGCCGACCACCGCTTGCCACTGGTTTCGGCGACCGGCTCGGTACCGATGGGCCGCGCGGTCGCGGTGACGGTCGCCCAGCGGCTGGGTCGTTCGCTGCTGGAACTGGGGGGTAACAACGGGATGATTGTCTGCCCATCGGCTGACCTGGAACTGGCTGTCCGGTCGATCACATTTTCGGCCGTCGGAACCTGTGGCCAGCGGTGTACCACGCTGCGACGGTTGATTGTCCACAAATCGATCGCCGATGACTTAGTTCAGCGCTTGCGCAAGGTTTACGAAAGCCTGCCGATTGGCGATCCAACCGATCCTTCGACGCTGGTTGGCCCGTTGGTTGACGCGCGGGCGGATGCGGCGATGGAGGCCGCGCTGGAGGAAGCCCGTTCGCAGGGCGGCACGGTCTACGGCGGTGGTCGAGTCACCGAGGCGGTCCCGATCGGTGGTATCTATGTGCAGCCGGCGCTGGTAGAAATTGCCGCCGATGCTCCTATTTTGCAGCAAGAAACATTTGCCCCGATTCTCTATGTCACCCGCTACGAGGACCTGGACGGCGCGATGAGGGTGCACAACGACGTTCCACAAGGCCTCTCCTCGGCCATTCTCACCCGCGACGCAGCCGAAGCCGAATATTTTTGTGCTGCGGCAGGTTCGGACTGTGGCATTGTGAACGTGAACATCGGCACCAGTGGGGCCGAAATTGGAGGCGCGTTTGGCGGCGAAAAGGAGACCGGAGGCGGACGGGAGTCGGGCAGCGACGCCTGGAAGACGTACATGCGTCGGGCTACCAACACGGTCAACTATTCTGGCGAACTGCCGCTGGCCCAGGGTATTCGCTTCGACGTGTAAGATCCCAACCGGCTTGCCACTTTTCGGGCTCCCACAACTTCCGGGCCCGCAAAACATTCAGTGCCGCTATGTCAAGTCGCGCCCGCCGTCGGCGGCACTTGAGTCTTCGTCCGAAACAGTCCGCCATTCGGGGCGCCGCAGCGCGTAGATCACAAACGGCATAATGGTGAAGACGAGAAAACCGATCGTGACCACGCTAATGTAAGTGACGCGTCCGTCAGCCGGCACCTGCTTGGGGGGAATGAATGCAAAAACAATCGCAACGGCTCCTGCGATCGAACCCACCACGGCCAACATCCAGATTCCTACATTGCCAAAGGGTACCCGGTACCGACGGGGAACTTCCGGATGGGTGTAGCGGAGCCGGACTGCAGCAAAAAACATCAAAAAATACATGATGATATAGAGCATCGTGGGGATCACATTCATTAACCAGAAGGCAATCTGAACATTTCCCAAGACCAGATACATCGTGGAGATCGCCGAAAATAGAACTCCCTGAAAAATGAGAATCCTCAAGTGGACAGCGTACTTGTTTTCCCGCTGCCAGAACTTCGACAACGCCCCATCCCGACCGGCGACCAGCAGCCCTCGCGTGGGAGCCGGAATCCAGTTATTGATTTCACCCAACATCCCCAAGGCAATAATCAACCCGGCCAGTGGAAACAGCCTGCTGATTCCTACCTGTTCGAACATCACCTTAATTGCCTGCATGATGCCTGCGTCGAGTTTGATCTGGTCCTGCGGCAAGACCATCGCAATCGAGAGCGCGATGAGAGTCACCAGCACCAGGGCAATACAGGCCGAGACAATGATGGCGATCGGATAATCGCGGCGCGGGTTTTTGGCCGAAGCGGCGTTCGAGGCCGACGCCTCGATGCCGGCAAACGTGAGAAATGCCCCCACGATGAACGAAAGCTTGTTCGTGTCTCCCAGGTCCGGAACGAATTTGTTCCAGGTAAATTCGACTAACATAGGGTTGCCTTTAGCCATGTAGACCCAGGCAAGCCCGAACATAAAGAGGATCGGAATAATTCGACCAAAGATCGTACAAATCGTTGCCACCGTGCCCGAAGTCCGCATGCCGAAGAGATTAGTGATCGTCAGCAACCAAAACACGCCGTTGATGCCAATAAAGATAAACTCAGCATTGTCCGCCAACCGGGGATCAAACCCATAAGCTGCGCACAGGACGGTGCATGTGAGAATCGACGGGAACCAGATGACGTTCTCAATCCATTGCGCCCAGACCGCCACAAAACCGAGCCGCTCTCCAAAAGCCTCCTTGACCCAGACGTAGACGCCCCCATCCTCCGGCCAGCCGGTTGCAAGTTCTGCCGAGATCAATGCCGAAGGCAAAAGAAATACCACCGCCACGAACAGATAGATGAAGACCAGGCTGAACCCGTACTCGGCCATCGACGGGGCGCCGTGGATACTCGTAATGACCCCCGTAGTGATCATCACCAGGGCAAAGACTGTCAGTGTTCGTTTCGGTTGAACCCGTGATTCACTCATGAGAGAAGTCCCGCCTCCATGATAACCAACAGGAAGTCACACGTTACCAACAACATAAAGAAAGTCGAAATAACCAGAAACTGGCTAATCAGAACTTCTCGTGTCAAAATCTACCGATTCTATGGATCCGCCCACAGAATTCATTTCTGAGCAACCTGCTCCCGGCGACAAGGACCAGCCGAACCGCGCACCTCGCAGCCAACGGAATGCCGTACAGCATCGTCGGATACTATGACGTGACAGCAGGGTGGTCGCAACCTCAAGCAACTCACAGACGGCCAAAGGCCGGGTCATGTAAACTGGAGAAAAGTTTCTCCAACAGCTTGTCTGGTCCCGCCACCAACGGTGGCAAACTCCCGGCCAGACGCGGCGTAAACCGCTCCTGCAAACCCGTCCTCAGAACTCTACAATGGGGCCGATGGCATTCATACTCGATATCGGTGGCGAAGGCGCACATCCACACGCCTGGAATCTTAACCCCAGTCGGGTAAGAACACTCAACCCTCGTCGCGGCACACCCATACCGCGGCACATTTCGGGACGAGCCGATGCTATTCCCCTCCCTGATCACTCAGTCGATCAGATCATTGTCGAGCGAACCCCCCTCAGAAAAGCAGCACTTCATGAAATCGCGCGGGTCCTCCAGCGCCCCGGCTCGATCGTGCTCCGCCATGCGATGTCAACCAATCTCGACCCGCACCGGTTGGCGCGAACCATCCTGCCCGGGTTGGTTCGACAACGATCTATTTGGGTCGGTCGGCAAATGGTGCTGGAAAGCCACTTTCACCTGGGTCATTTGCCGAACAGGTAGAGAAAGAACCAGTTTTGCCGCCGCACAACACCGAGAGCAGAAAACCCTGGGCTGATTTCGCCAGGAACGAACCGGTTTACTTGGAACGGGACCGAGCAGGCGGCAACTCGCCAATCCGTAAGTCACGAAACCGCAAATCGGTCGTGGGATCATGCCCCTGGATGGCGAGCGTCCCCGCCTTCTTGCGCCGGCCTTTGCGGGGGTTGGCATGCGGGGGGCGGGTATCGGTCCAGTCGCTCACTGGATAGCCGTCGACCCAAACCGCCATGTGATGACCGTCGGCAATGATCGTCTTGGTGAACCAGGCATGATCGCGCGCGATCACCCGCCGTGCATTCTGCCGGCGAAAAATCCCGCCCGTGCCGCAATCGACCGGTTGAGTGGGACCCCCGTCGCGAAAACCATTGTGAATCTGGCTCTCATAGCCGTTCATCATGTCGCCCGGAATACAACGGAAGAAAATACCTGAGTTCAAACCATCCCCCGCCACAAAACATTCGAGCTGAAGTACAAAATCGCCGTAGGTTCCCTCAAACTCCAACTGCCCGGGGCCATCTGTTACGTGCAGCTCACCAGCCTTGGTCACTTCAAAACGGCTCTTTTCAGTGCGGTTCGTATCCCAACCGCTAAGATCGCGACCGTTAAAGATCGACTCTAAACCAAGCGGTCGCAACCATACATTCCGAAAAGCGATCGCCCCTTCACGAAACTGCAAACCGATCCGCCCCCGCAAAACCGGGTGCGGGTCGTCGTAGTCAACCACCGGCCGGCCATCGAGGTGCACCACGATGCGTGGCCCTTCGGCCCGTACCAGGAATTCGTGCCATCGAGGCTCGCCTGAGGTGACCTTGGGAACCGAGTCACCCAGCACCCTGCCCACCAGGCTGCCGGTCGGAAAGGGATTGTCCGGTGGTGCAATATTCAGTTCGTAGCAGTCTTGCTGCGGATCGGTTGGCACGAAGGGGGTTCGCAAGAAAATCCCGCTGTTGGTCCCGGCTGTGGCCTGGAACTCCACGTGGAGCTCGTAGTTGGCAAACTCGGTGGTCGTCATCAAAAAACCAGGCTCACCTTCGGTGACCCGGATCGTCCCATCCACCACCTTCCAGTTGGCCTCGCTGGTCGGCTGCCAACCAAACAGAGACTGCCCGTCAAAAAGCTCAATCCAACCTGCCGAGAGCTGCGCCGGTGAAAGCAAATTGGGCGGTTGCCCCACGACGGCCGAGGGCACCAGCAGACTGCCAGCCACGAGAAAGCAATTGGTAACCATCGAGACCTTGGCCATCAGGGAACTCCTATCTCCAGGCGAACCTCTCCCACCAAACCTCCAGGCTCTGAGGCGAGGGCACCGTGGACCGCTCTCTTGGGCTTGTCAACTCTACAGGGCTTGTCAACTCTGCTGGGCTTGTCAACGCTATAGGGCTTGTCAACGGGGTTTTCAACGGCCGGATGGGTGACCACGATGGCCAGTTCGTTAAAGTCGATGAGCAATTTTGTGACATCAATCCGCAAGCTGGAATCTCCGCGCAACAGCTCGCCCAGCCGCTGGCCATTGAGCCAAACTTCGGCGTGGGACCGGGCAGGCTCGACGACCAGCCACACGGCTTCGCGATCTTCCAGACCCTGGGGCTTGTGAAAACGACGCGTGTATCGCACCTGCCCACAATACTCGGGCCCGCAGACGGCCGACCAGTCGGCTGGCATTTTCGCCGTTTGGGCTTCGGGCAAGTCCTGCGGCACGAGCTCAAGCAAACCGACGTCTGCCGGCAGGAAGCGGCCGGTCGGTTCCAACCGCCAGGGACCCCGAAGCCGGATCGAATGAACGTCCTGCATTTGGGCTGTTGCTCCGTGTGCCTCGGCACGCCATCGATAGTTGGACCTTTGGCCAGCGACGGGCTCAACCGATCTCACCGGACTTACTCGGGGGCGAAATGTTGGCCAACGGTCACCTCGCGGATTTGCTGCGTGTCGAGTTCGAAGATCCGCAGCTTGACCTGCATGGCTCTCAAGGAACGGTCGTAGGGTGGCATCGTTTCGCGTTCACTGACGTCGTCGACACCATATACCAAGTCATCATCAAACCCATTGGTGCCCTCGTCAACCAGGTTATCTCCATCCTCATTCAAACCATTGTTTTCGTAGTGGAACGACCAGGTATCGTACAGCGAATACCCTGGCGCAAGGGGATTCCCAACCCGATCAGGGGTCCACCTGGGCTCGGCAAACCACGGGGCCATAGGTGTAGGCCCCGAAACTACCACATTGAGGCCATAGCCAGCATCGACATAGGCGCCCTGACCCACCAACTCCACCAACGGCATCATACCCGCCGCAGCTCGTGCCCAACCAATGTCCGAGGGGGCCAGCACCGTCTCAGTACTTGGCTCCAGGAACAAGGGGGCGCCCGGATCGAACAGCCGCAGGTCAAACGCCAACGCGTCGGTAAGCATCACGTCTTCGCCCCGACGTTTTCCCCAGAGGGGAGCTAACCCGCGTACTACGTGGACCACTGCGCCGTTGTCATTGAGGATCGCCCGGGCCGTGGCAGGTGATCCGCCCTGTAAATAGCAAAACGGGCGGGATGCATAGCCACCACCCGGGTTGGTCACCCTGTAAGCGTTAACGAAATCAATGAAGGGGAAATCGGTACCGTTGAAATTCACGGATGCCGAACGCAGTTCTGCAGTAGCTGTCGCTCCTGAGCCTGAGGAGGAGGGCTGAAATTGCACCTGAGGATCTGGGTGCTCCATGCCGGCTGAAATCACGGCGAAGGGAAATTTTCGATCCGATTGGTCCGCCCGGTAGTTGTGGTGCTCGTAACGGTTTTCCCGCCGGGTCAGATCCGCCAGCGTGTTGGCCACGATCTTCCACCTCACGAGCTGGGGATCCCACTGCAGGCGGACCGAAAGGTCGTACTGTTCTTGAAACGCAATCAACGCAGCCAGTGCCTTGGGAACTTCAGTCCTGCCAACATCGTCAAGCAGCCGCATGACACCCGGCTGGCCATCCTGGTAGGGTGGCGCCCAGGGTGCAATCAGCAGCGCCCGGCGGTAGATAGTTCGCAAACCGGGTTCGCCAAAAAATCCATCCGCGGCGCCCGTATTGGGTGGGTTCTCGACGGCAAACCACACCACTTCAGCCAGTGGTGACTCGATGGTAAGGTTCGATTGCGGATTGGCCGGATCGGGTACACGGCCCACAAAGGGCTCCTGTTCGTTACGAACCGTGAGCATGAGAATGTCATCGGCATCGCCCAGCCCACCAGGGACCAGGCTGTCGGCATGCTTCATGTGATCTTCCCGCTCGGCATCACTGATGCTGTCGTTGTTGTCGACATCCTCGAACAGATTGTTGCGGGGCAAGAGCGAAACGGTAGGATCAATCTTAACGACGTCAAACTCACCATCGTTATCAAGATCCTGAATCAAGGCAGTGGGGTTGGCATCGGTCAGGGGCCCTTCGATGATTTCCAGGTAGCCGTGGTTCGACTCTGGTCGCTGCCAGGTCACCGCCGGACAGGTCGCCCCGGCCAGGTCGCGCTGCAGAACGTTGCGGGCGTGGCGGAGCTGGCCACTCATCTCGATCGTGGCGCGGCGTTTTTGTACGCTGCCGGTGACATTGGCAAAAATCGTCACGACCGCGCCGATCATCACGAGCGTAATCGCCATTGCGATGAGCATCTCAACCAGGGTGATGCCTCGACAGGCAGTCATTCTGCGCGACATGAAATTGCACTCCTCTCGCTGCTGGCCGGTGCAGCCCCTACCGCCAGCCAGGCTCCCTTATATTATTGCACTTTACGGCCACTCAGGTGTCAATCACGGTAACCGCCGCCCAAACCCCGGCCCGGAACTCACCGGGGGCCGGCTGCCTGCCACGCAATAACCTCGTGAATTATCGCGTTTAAATCGAATTTCGGCTCAAAATCGATCGTTTGACGAAGTTTTGTCAAATCGGGCACACGGCAACGGACATCTTGAAAATCGTCAGAATAGGCTTCCGCGTAAGGTTGATATTGGATCGTGAGTGTCGGATCTACCGCCTCGATCACTTTTTGGGCCAGCGCGCCGATCGAAATCGGCTGGTCGCTACCAATGTTAAAAACCTCACCGGCGGTACTCGGAACATTCATTAATTGGACGGTCGCCCGACACACATCCTCAACATGGGCAAAGCATCGTACCTGCGCCCCGTCGTCGTGGACCACGGGTCGTTTTCCGGCCAGGGCCCGCTCCACCAGCCGCGGGAGGACCATGCCGTATTGGCCCGTCTGGCGGGGTCCCACCACGTTGAAAAAGCGGCCAATCACGACAGGTAACCGATGTTGCCGGTGGTACGCCAGACCCAGGAATTCATCGACCGCCTTGGCGGCCCCGTACGACCACCGCAAGCAAGTCGTGGGGCCAAACACAAGATTGTCCTGTTCGGTCCAGGTTGACTTCGGATTGTTTCCGTAGACTTCACTGCTGCTGGCCAGGAAAAGCTTCAACGGCCGGCCCGCCTTGTACTGGTCGAGCAACTTCGACAGGAGCATCTCCACCGGGGCGATATTACGCTCAATCGACTCGATCGGCGTGTCGACGATCCGCTGCACCCCCACCGAAGCGGCAAGATGATAAATCTCGTCGGCATCTTCGACCAGTTTCCCCATAAGTGCGGGATCGGTTACACTACCTTGGAAGTAGGCAAACGCTGGGTGGTCGATGAGCGGGGCCAAATTGGACCTGGAACCGGTTGACTCATCATCGACAACCGTCACCTGCCGACCTTGCTCGAGCAGCAACTGGGCCAGATGACTCCCAATGAAACCGGCCCCACCGGTAATCAGCGTGCGTTGGACGATGAAGGAATCGCTAGTCGACAAGTCAGTTTCCAGCCCGGTCGGCAAGGGAAGACGGCAAATTGGGCGAGCTGTCCAAATAATAGGTACTCGCTTTGCTAGCAGCAACCGCAGTGATTTGGGTCAAGGGGGACGAGTTCGGGTGGCATTCAATGGCCGCTCGGTGATAATTCGTTGTTAGCCCCAAGACGATAATTCGTTGTTAACCCCGAATCGACCGTTGTTGACCCCGAATCACGAGTTGCGAGGCACCATGCAATCTTTGACAAAAACCCTCCCCCAACCCTGTTTTTTTTCAGCGGTATTGGTGCTGGTCATCCTCCTTCTGGGGGCTGCCGGGCCTGCGGCATGGTCTCAGGAATCGAACCCCGCCCAATCGGACCCCGCCCAATCGGACCCCCAAGCCACTCGGCTGTATCGCAACGCCGTTGCCCTGCAAAATCGCGAACTCTACGACCTGGCGGCGGACGAATGGGCCGCTTTTTTACAACAGTTCGGCGAAGACCCGTTGGCGGCCAAAGCCCGCCATTATCGTGGTGTGTGCCTGTTTCAATTGCAGCAGTATGCGGCAGCAGAGACCGAATTCACCGACGTCACCAGAGGCTACCCGAACTTTGAACTGCTGGAAGAAACTTACGCCAATCTTGGCCTGGCCCGTTACAACCTGGCCCAAGCGGGTAACCCCGATTCGGACAGCCAGGTTGTCCAAATCCAACAGCAAGCGATCGAAACCCTCTCGAAACAACTCGAAAAGTTTCCTGACGGCCCCCTCGCACCACAAGCCTGCTTCTATCGGGCCGAAGCCCTTTACGCTCTCGGCCAACTGGCCGAAGCCACCGCGTCGTACCAACCTTTTTTGGAACGGTATCGACAGCATCCCTTGCGACCTCAGGCACTCTACGGAATGGGGGTAGCGCAACAAGAGTCCAACAAACCGGCCGAGGCGGCACCAATTTTTGCAAAATTTCTCTCCGACTACCCGCAGCACGAACTGACCACCGAGGTGACTCTGCGAACGGGCGAAATATTGCTTGCCGCAGGCAATGCCCAAGCGGCCGAGAAGCATTTTGCCCAAGTGGCCGCCCATGCAGAATTTCCCGATGCCGACTACGCACTCCAGCAGCAGGCGGTCTGCCGATACGACCTGGGCGACTATGCCGGAGCTGGGAAACTTTACCGGGCCCTCGAAAGCCGCTTTCCTGAATCCGACCTGATCGGCACGGCCAAGCTGGCAGCCGGAAAGTGCCACTACCTCGAGGGTGACGATCCGGCTGCGGTGGAATGTCTCAGGCAAGCCCAGGCAGCAGGTGGTGAAGCATCGGCCGAGGCATCCCATTGGCTGACACGCGCCTTGATCCGCTTGGAGCAACCGGCCGAGGCGCTTGCCACCGTCGAGGCAGCCCTTGCTGCCGGGCCCAACACCGAAACAAGCATCACCCTCGCAATGGATCGTGCCGATGTGCTGCTGTCGATCACCGATCGACGCGGCGATGCGATCGAAGCCTACGCCAATATTGCCAATCAACATGTCCAGCACGCCATCGCTCCGGAGGCCAGGTACCTGGCAGCCCATTCCGCATTCGCCCAGGCCGATTACCCAACCGCAAAAAAACAGTCGGGCCAGTTCCTCCAGAACTTCCCCGAGCACAACCTGACCCCCGACGTGTTGAATATTCGAGCCGAAACAGAGCTCCAACTTGGCGAGACTACGGCAGCCGCAGAGAAATTTCGGCAGTTGATCGATCGCTACCCCGAAAGTGAAGAGCATGCCAACTGGACCGTGCGGTTGGCGGTTGCCTACGCGCTCGCCCAGCAGTGGCCTGAAATCATCGAGTTCCTTGAACCACGATGGAACACTCTGCCGGAGGGGCCATTGCGTGCGGAAGCAGGGCTGTTGCTGGGTAAGGCATGTCAGGCAACGGGCGCCTCCGAACAAGCAGTCGATGTGCTTGGCCAAGTGGCGTCGTCGACCCCCGCTTGGGAGCAGGCCGATGACGTTTTGTTGCAGCTGGCCGCAGCCCGTTTGGCCCTGGGAGACTCTGCCCAGGCCAAAAGTACCTATCGCTTGTTGCTCGACACCAAGCCCCACAGCGAGTTGCTGCCGGTCGCCTTGCTCGCCCTTGCCCGCCTGCAGAGCAACACGGGAGAAGACCAGAACGCCAAGAACTCACTTGACCAACTGCTGACGGCTCACCCACAGCATGAAGCCGCCCGTCAAGGCTACTTGATGCGGGCAAATGTACTGCATAAGTTGGATCAGCCTGCAGCCGCGCTCAAAGACGTCGATGCCTTTTTGAAAACCAATCCCGACCGTGATGCCATGTCCAACGCCATCTATCTCCGTGGCCTCTCGCAGGCAAGCTTAAAACAGTATGGCAATGCGGAACAAACCTATCGATCAATTCTCAAGCAACATCCCAAGTTTGCGGCAGCCGACCAGGTCCTCTACGAACTGGCCTGGGCACGACACGATGGTGGGCAAGGCGACGCCACGGCCCTGTTCCGCCAACTGGCAGAAAACTATCCGACCAGCCCGCTGGCGGCCGAATGTTGGTACCGCGTGGGCGAGTCCCAATACGCTGCCGACGACGCCCACGCTGCCATCCACAGCTTTTCTCAGGCAGAAGCCAAGGCAACCACAAACCAACTCCGGGAAAAGGCCATCCACAAACAAAGCTGGTCCCATTTCCACCAAGGGAACCATGACCAGGCGAAGGCAGGTTTCGGGCGCCAAGTCGAAGCCTTTCCCGACGGCAACCTGGTCGCCGATGCCCGCTTGATGATCGCCGAAGCGAATTTTCAAAGCAAAAACTACCCCGAGGCTCTGCGTCTTTTTTCTGAAGAATTGCCCAAGGCGAACACGAACAAGCCTTTGATGGCTATTTCCCTGCTGCATGCGGGGCAGGCAGCCAGCCAGATAGAGCAGTGGGACACCAGTTTAGAACTACTTGAGCGTTGCATCCGTGAACATCCCGCGGCCGAGACGGTCGACGAAGCGCGGTACGAATTGGGGTGGGCAATGTACAATCTTGGCCGTCTCGATGAAGCTCTGCCACTATTTGAACAAATTGCCAATCGCAACCAGTCTGTCCTGGGCGCCCGTAGCCAGTTTATGATCGGTGAGGTTCACTTTGGCGAGAAACGGTATGATGCGGCTGTACGGATGTTCTTTCGGGTATTTGACGGTTACGGTGAAAAACAAGCCCTGCCGGAATTTCACCATTGGCAAGCCGAGGCGATGTTCGAAGCGGCCCGCTGCCTGGAACAGACAGGCCGCACCAAGTCTGCCCACAAGCTCTACCGCGAGCTCATAGAACGTTTTTCCAACAGCGAGAAAGCGACCCACGCACAGAACAAGTTACAATGACTTCAACATTACCTATTGCTTGCCAGCAGCGCAACGCCGCGGCAGGCATCTCCAAGACGACCAACATCCGCCTTCCAGTCACCTGGCTGGCCGGCACGGTTATTGGTTGCGCTGCCTGTCTCTTGTTGGTTGGAACAAGCAGACCAATTTATGGGCAACAAGAGCAACCAAGCCCTGGCGATGCGCAAGCCGAAGAATCGCTTAACGAACAAACGTCGGCTGAACGGCTCAGCGAAACTGCCTCGCAATCGAGCGATGACGGCAGTTCAAGTTCCATACCTTTTCTCGGGCTGATCGTCAAAGGGGGCTGGCTCATGCTGCCCATTGGTGTGATGTCTGTGATCGTCGTGATGATCGGCATCGAACGGATGCTGGGGCTGCGCACGACACGGGTCTTGCCTCAAGCCCTGGTGGACGGTTTGGGAGAGATGGCCAATCGCGATACCTTCGATCCGCGGCTGGCCTACCGCCTGTGCCAGAAGTATCCTTCGGCCGCAGCAACGGTCATTCGGGCAATGCTGCTGAAAGTTGGCCGCCCGCTTAGCGAAGTGGAACATTCCGTCGCCGAAGCATCTCAGGTTGAGGCTGACCGGCTTTATACCAAAGTCCGCACCTTGAATCTGGCGGCGGCGATCAGCCCACTGCTGGGATTGTTGGGTACGGTTTGGGGAATGATTCAGTCGTTTTTTGTCACGGCGAATTTGCCGCTCGGCTCCAACAAAGGCCAGGCCCTGGCCGAAGGGATTTACGTTGCACTCGTCACGACCTTCGCGGGACTTGCCGTGGCAATCCCAGCGGCTGTACTGGCGCATTTGTTCGAAGGCCGAATTCTCTACTTGATCCGCGAAATTGAGCAATTACTGGGCTCACTCCTCCCACAGATCGAGAAATACGAAGGCAAACTGCGCGTCGATCAGCAGTCGCTGGCCCACGGACATGATGCAAACCTTTCCCATCAACACGCCGAATCAAAAGCATCGTGAAGTAAACCACATTCTGAGTTTCCGATCGGGGATTCCGAATTCGCGAATAAGCCGGGCCTAAGGCTCACCTCCACTACGTGCCGATATCATGCCAGTTTCGCTACGCAAATCGCCATCGGCTGGATCGCTCAGCCTCACTCCTCTGATCGACGTGGTGTTTTTGTTGTTGATCTTTTTCCTCGTAACAACCCGTTTTGAGCAAGAAGAACGCGACATGGATGTCAATCTCCCCCAGGCTAGCGCGGCACAACCGACAACCTTCAAAGGGAAAGACATTTTCGTGACCGTGACTCCCGAGGGTCTCTACTTCGTGGACGGAAAAGAATTGGATGCAGCCGAAGTGGAGGCGTTCCTGACCACCGCGTATCAGGCAAACCCGGGCCGTCAGCGGGTAATGATCCGAGCCGATGAAGACTCACGAACGCGGCACGTGGTGGCAGTCATGAATGCATGCAACAAAGCAAATATTCGTAATTACAGCATTGCGACAGAATAACCAGCCGCCAAAGACCACGGCATTCGATTTATTCTCCCAGCCCCCTTGTTTTTATGGCACCGAGTATTCGCCAGATCCGTACGTTGGACTTGCGCCAACCACAGTACTTTGACGATCAGGTTTGGCCAATTCGGGTCGCAATCTGCCTGCTGGGAACTGCCCTCGTCTTGATTGTTCTGGCCCACGGCGGATTTGACAATCCGAGCCCCTGGGCCAACGGTTGGGTACAGCTTCTGGCGGTTGGCCTGCTCACAGGACTTTCACTATGGGCAGTGAACGTCGCCAACACCAAGAATTCACGCCGGCTGCGGCTCTGTTTTGTAATCAGTCTGATAGCCCACATCGGTCTGGGCATTTTCCTTTGCGATCTTAAACTGCAATTCGCCGTCAAAGCGGATGAACCCGCAAAAACCAACCCCGCCGAACAACCTCTCGAAACAAACCGCACGAAAGAATTCGTGATCCAGTCACCACAGACGAGCCCCGTTCACCAAGAAATCGAAAAGCCCGTGACCACCGGAGCGCCGCGGCTACAAACCGATCCGCTCACCAAAAAGCGGACCGAACCAAAACCGCTGCCAAAGAGCGACGCCTCGCCCGATACCCAGATCCCCCTCCGACCGCATCACGTGCACCGCCAGGAACCCCAACAAGCGGTCGCTCGGCGAGCCGAAACGCCTTCTGACCGCAGCCGCCGCGACACGCCACCCGCGGCCCTGAACACGCCACAGCCTGAAGAACTTGCCGACAGCTCCGCGGCACCAGACCGCGTCGCTCCCACAGCCGTCCCCTCTTCGTCGACGATCCAGCGGGCAACCGTGACGGGTCCGCAGCCAAGCGTCTCGATCCGTCAAGTAGGTTCTGCCGATCCCAGTTTACAGGCGACAGTCCTTCGCGAGCGACGCCCACGGCAGCAGGAAACATCTCCTGACCGACCCAGAACATCGATCGCCAGACGACAGCGCCAGCAATCACCGGCAACACCAAACCTGGCAGGGCAAATCGCCCGGCAGGAGCCCGCAGTCATCCTCCCACCTTCCCCCAGCGAACAACCGCGACCACGCATGGAACAAACGTCTCGCAGCAACGCCACCTCCCCCTTCGTGAAACCGGTACCCGCCGACGCAATACCCGACACGGTTGCTACCATCCCTAGCCAGGTCATTCCCCAACAATTGCTCAGCGAGGCGTTGCCAACTCTGGCCCACGATTCGACTCGCAGCCGCGAACGTGAACGGGTCGCACTGGTGATCCCTGTGGAGACAAAACCGATCACCGAAAAACTTGCCGAAACGGCTTCCACCCGCAGCCGGAAAATTCAAACGCTTGAACCAACTCACGTTGTCGTTTCGAGGTCAGTTCAACCCGAAGTCCATATGGTTTCGCCAACGAATCCTGTAGCGAAATCTGCTCCAGTTAATTTGGGTAAACCGATACGGGTTCAGCCTACCCCCATCGTTCAAGCCAACTCACCAGGCTTACGTCCCCACAAAGCCAGGGGATCCTCATCACCACATAAGCGCAAACTAACCCAGGTTGCAACTGCGGGGACGGAACCGATCAAGGATGTTACTTCACCGGAAGCTGCGGATGACCAAGGTGGCGGAGCTCCCTTGGCAAAACAGTCCCCAGCGGCAGCGGCCGGCTCGACCATGGCCCGATCGGCAACAAGCGTGGCAACCGAACAAATCGTCCAACACGGTGCGGCAACAAACGCAACGGTTGGCCAACTGTCATCAACACCAATTCCACTCCGGCGGCGGGCCACCACTCTTGCAGGGCTCCGGTCGGGGGGCGGATCTGCGGAGCCGCGACGAAGCCGAGGACCACAACCAACCGCCTCGCTGAAAACAACCGCACCCTCACTGGTAACGCTTACGCGAGACAATACCCGGTCGGCTTCAACTCCAACGACGCAACTTGGCAACCTCCCCGACACGCCCATTGGCTTGCCACAGGAGACGGCCGACCGACTGGTAAACAACCCAACAGAGACCCCATCCTCAACGAACTTCGACGACACCGGATCGAGTGCAGCTGCGCCCAACCAACTGGCAACTTCCGCTGGAGAAGGCAGTCCGGAAACGGGAGCGGATTCCGGTCAATCAATGCCCATCGCCAGCGGAAAGACTGGCCTGGCAGGTGGGGCAACCGAATTGCAAACCACACTCCGACGGAGGACGGGGCCCTTGCCGGTCCTGATTAACCAGCCAGAAGGTGCCGGTGGACTGCTCACAACTCCTGCCCGGGCAATTGGTGTGCCCGATCGCCGGGCACAACGCCAGGCCGAACTGGCCCATACGGCCTCGAGCCGACTAATTCGGAAACGGGTTGGTCACCGGCCGGCGATCAGCGGGAAAGCCCGTGTGCCAGCTGCTGCCTTCTCGCAACGTGGCCGCCGGCAGGAAGACCAACCGGGAGATTACGAAGGTGGACCGTCGGCAAAGACCGAAGCCGCCATTGAACTGGGTTTGGAATTCCTCGCCAAGTTACAACTTCCTACCGGACAGTGGCGATTTGATAATCTCGTTGCAGCTGGTGATACCCCCGCCGACAACGCGCCTGCACTCCGTGCCGAAGGTGCTGCAACCGGTTTGGCTCTGTTGGCTTTTCTTGGTGCGGGCTACGACCATTACGACGAAAAATACCAGCAACCTGTGCAGAACGGCCTCGAATACCTGATACAGATTCAAAACGATTCGGGTGAGATCTTTCCCCAAACCGGCTCGTCTCAAAGCGAAGTCATCCGGTTTTACAGTCATGGCATCGCGTCACTTGCCCTCTGCGAAGTGGTTGGCATGACCGGTGATGAACGAATTCGCGAACCTGCTCAACGTGCCCTCGACTACCTCCGTAAAACACAGCATCCAGAGCGGGGTGGCTGGCGCTATGTGCCCCGTGTGAACGCCGATCTATCGGTTACGGGCTGGCAACTGATGGCGTTGCGGAGTGGCCAACTCGCGGGGCTCGACGTCGACAACGCAACTTACGACCGGGTCAACAACCTGTTGGAAGCGTGCCGCGAACAGGGCAACGGTCAAGCCCGGTTTCGCTACAACCCATGGGCATCGACCACGAACCCCCGCACACTTCACGGTCGCAAGCCAAGCACGGTCATGACGGCGGTTGGCTTGCTGGGGCAGCTTTACCTGGGGCAAAACCGCGACAACTCACGGATGCAACGTGGTGCCGATCACTTGCTGGAAAATTTACCCGAAATCGGTTTGTCAGAAACACCCGCCCCGACCGGCACCCTTGGGAATCCGTTGCGGGACACCTACTATTGGTATTACGCAACGCAGGTGATGTTCCACATGGGGGGAGATTATTGGAAAGCTTGGAATGTGCGGCTTCACCCATTGTTGGTCGAGTCACAAACCATAACAGGCCCGCTGGCAGGAAGCTGGCATCCCCAACAGCCCGTCCCCGACAAATGGGCCCGCTACGGTGGCCGGCTCTACGTCACGACGATGAATCTTCTATCGCTTGAGGTCTATTACCGGCACCTGCCCCTGTATGAAATGACGGCCAGGTAGACCGTGACCGCGGCCAGGGCATTGAGTCTTGGAGGCTTTGGAGCCTTGGAACCGTGAATCGCCCCGTGGTGGGGACATCCCGGCATAAGGCCACACCGGGCCGCGTGGTTCTCTCAGATTGCGTGACGGTCCGGATCCCCTTCAACTCAAGGGAGACGTTAAAACTTAACCTGTATTGCCGAACTCGGGGCGACGTCGGCCAAGCTGTCCTTGCAAACGCTGGACAATTGCGCTGTGCATTTGGCTAACGCGGCTCTCAGAAAGATCGAGCGTAGCCCCAATTTCTTTCATCGTGAGCTCTTCATAATAATAAAGAATGATGATCAACCGCTCGTTGCGGTTGAGACCTTTGGTCACGAGTCGCATGAGATCGGATTTCTGGATCCGGCGAGTCGGATCTTCACCCTTCTTGTCTTCGAGAATATCAATCTCGCGAACGTCCTTAAAGCTGTCGGTTTCATACCACTTTTTGTTGAGGCTGATCAATCCGACAGCGTTGGCGTCACTGATGAGTTTTTCCAACTCCTGGGTGCTTAGACCCATCTGCTCAGCGAGTTCGTTCTCATTAGGTTGACGACCTAGCTGGGCTTCGAGTTGCTTGATTGCTTCATTGAGCTTACTCGCCTTGGAACGAACCAGTCGTGGCACCCAGTCCATCGTGCGCAACTCATCGAGCATCGCTCCTCGAATTCTGGGAACACAATATGTCTCAAACTTGACACCTCGACTGAGGTCGAACGCGTTGATCGCATCCATCAGGCCAAATACGCCTGCCGAAATCAGGTCGTCTAATTCAACGCCATCGGGCAGGCGGGCCCAGATGCGCTCGCCATTGTATTTGACAAGTGGCAAATACTGTTCGACAAGTCGATTGCGCAGCCGCTTATTGGTTTGATCGAACTTGAACTGTATCCAAACTTCGGCAATCTCTTCCTTGTTGGCAACTACTGTGGCCATAAGTCCTCCATGACATAGCCCGAGAGTCGTCAGCAACCGGTGAACTACCAGGTTCCTTTCTGGTCGTTCATGTCACCGAAGGGTGCTCCCTGTTCGGTGACAAATCCTCTGTCCGGTTTAGCCATTGCTTTCTGACAAAGACTCTTCACCGCTTGCTCCCGAGGCCACAAGCGGTTGTCCAAGTTTTAACCATACCGCATCGTCAACGGTTGACTGGGCAACCGAGCCCAAGATCAAACCAACCGCTGAAAACGCAAACAGGTTTACGATTCCAGTGACCAATGTTCTCTCAAGACCCGCTCCGCAAACCACCCCTGGAAGCATGGCCACAGCCATTGCCAAAGGGCCTAAAATGCCTGCATCAGCGTGTCCCACTGACCACCACCTCTGCCGATAAACTCAACTTATTCTCGCCATCTTAACGCAACTAGGCACGAAAACGTGTTGCCATCTTTTTATCGGTAGGTAAGGCCCACAGGATTAGTAAAACTGTGTCGAATTTACGAAAGGTCCGATTTGTACGTCTCCCACTTCTCCGGTTTCCGGAGTTTGTCTGGGTGGTTGCTTCAGCTCGCTTGCGACCTCGCGGGTCAACTCACGAATCGCCATGACATACGAGCTGTTTGTGGAGGAATTGATCTCGGCGGCCAGAGAAATAAGAATGGCGAACTCGTTTTCGGGCAGCGGGGACAAAATGGGAACCAGTTCTCCCAGAAAACGAAAACATGCCCCGCCAAGACGACGGCGCACTTCTTGGGCCAACCCCAATTCACCAACCCGATTCACAGCGATTCTGACTTTTGACAGCGCGCCATAATGCGCTGCCATCTTTAACATGGTGTAAGTTGCCAGGATCGACCTTTCTTCAGGGGTTGTCACCACCAATACAACGTCGGCCAGTCGCCACAGGTTTGCGTTCCATGGGGTGAGGCCGAATCCGGCATCAACGACCACTACGCCGCTGTCCTCCGCCAGGCGGTCGATTTCAGCAGCAAAACGGTCCGGCGCATTTGCTGGCAGGTGGTGAGACCCGATGCCGCGAACGTCTCCCGGCAGAATCCGAATTCCCCCCGGCCCCGTTTGCAAGATTTCAGCAGCAGTTCGCCAACTTGTAAGCATCTCGACGATGGTCGCGCCTGTTGGGCAGTCGATTCCCGCAAGGGCGGTTGCCGACGCCTTCTGCAAGTCGGCATCCACGAGCACGGCCTGGCGATCGTGAGCAGACATACCGACGGCTAGATGCACTGCCAAAGTCGAGCTCCCCACACCGGAAGTGCCACCGCAAACGGTAACGATAGCCGCCCGGTTGTGCTCCAGGTCGGCTGGAGGAGGCAAATCCACGAGTTCACGCAATCGGTGTGCTTGATCAGACATCAGAAAAAAATAGCAAAAAAGTTAACTGAACTTTGTGGATCCACCGAAGGTGACGTTTGGTTTCACTCTTCCATACCGAGCATTGCAGATGCAAGTCGGTCGGCAACGGCAACCTGAATGTCGTCGGGAACGTTTTGCCCATCGGTAAGATAGGCAATCGGCAAGGGGCACTTTCGAATCAACGAGATCAAGTGTCCGAGACTGGTCGCCTCATCGAGCTTGGTCAAGGTGATAGCCGTCGTACCGACTTCGGCAAATCGATCGGCTGTAGCGGCCATCCCATTGGCGCCAGCCGTCGCGCTCAAGACGAGGTGCACTTCATCGGGTCGTGCTTCGGCAAGCATCGATTTGAGTTCCTGGATTCGCACCTCGTCACGAGGACTCCGACCGGCCGTATCCATCAACACCAGGTCGAGGTGACTCATGCCGGCAACTGCTTCGCGCATTTCGCGTGGTGTTGCAACGACTTCCATGGGCAAGTCGATGATATCGGCATAGGTGCGCAACTGTTCCACGGCGGCAACACGGTAGGTGTCGACCGTAATCAACCCCACGCGTTTTCTCTCGCGGAGCCGATAGTTGGCTGCCAGTTTGGCAATGGTCGTTGTTTTCCCCACACCGGTTGGTCCCACAACCGCGACGAGACGGCGCCTCGACTCATCTGTGCGAACTGGCCCTGTCACCTTGATTTCATTTTCCAGCCATTGAGCAAGCCTGGTTTTAATGAGCAACCCGTCGACCAGTTCGTTCGAGCTTGATTCGGATCGCACGAAGTCAATGAGTTCACGCGCTATGGTTTCTTCGACATCTGCCTCGATCAAATCGGTAAACACGCGAAACAGGACTTCAGGCAATTCGGGCCCGGGAAACTTGGTTGTTCGCTCATAGAGTTTTTCGACTAATTCTTGTAACGTGTCGATCTGACCAACCACATCGCGTTGAAAATCGTTTCGATACGTGGCGGCGTAATCGGAATGCGACAAGGGATCCGGATCCTGCGAGGCTGATGTGGTGACCGTTTCAAGTTGAGGTTGGGCAATTCGACTAGGTACGTTGACTGTCGCCGAGGCAGCAATTTCATACTCTTGACCAAATAACCAACTCCCCACCCAACCACGGTTACATTGCCGAGTATGAAGAACCGAGGCATCTGGCCCCAATTCCTGGTGTACAAGGTCCAGGGCCTGTCGCATCGTTTTGGCTCGAAAGGTCTTGATGTCCATGTTGGTTGCTCACCTTCATGTAGTGGTTAGCAGAAGCGTATAAAACATTTTGCCGGGTCCAGCGGTTACCTCACATCGGCAATGATGCCCTCCGTGACAACCCTGGTATCGCGCGTCACTTCGTTGAAGCTCAACACAACCAGGTTGGGGAGGTGACTTTCCGTTAATTGCTTGAAAGCCGCTCGAATCTGAGGGCTTACCAGCACAATTGGCGTTCGATTTTGTGTCATCATTTTTTCAATCTCGGCCCGTACCAACTGGCACGTCGCTGCGCTGGTTTGGGGGGACATCCGAATGAACAGACCACGTTCGTTGTGTTCAAAGCCCGCCCGAACCCGATCCTCCAATGCCGGATCGAGCGCCACCACGTGAAGTTCGTAATCGGCATTTCGGTACCGGGTGCAAATCTGTCGGGCCAGTCGCTGCCGCACGGTTTCAGTCAGCAACACCGGATCCTTGGATCGCGGTGCATGGTCACCCAAGGTCTCGAGAATCAAGCCAAGTTGTCGAATCGACACTTGCTCGGTCAACAACATCTGCAGGATGGCTTGGACCTCGGCTAGCGTCATCACACCCGGAATCAATTCTTCGACAACGGCGGGCGAGGTCGCTTTGAGTTCGTCGATCAAATGCCTGGTTGCGTCGCGCGTGAGTATCTCGTCGGCGTGCCGCTGGCAAACCTTCGTCAAATGGGTTGCCAGCACGGCCCCTGGTTCGACAACCGTATAACCAAACATCTCCGCCTGATCGCTGTGCTCTGGCGCAATCCATTTTGCGGGAGCGCCATATGCCGGATCTTTCGTGTCGAGCCCGTCCACTGTTCCCGTTGTCCTGCCGGAATTGATCGCCAGCAATCGGCCAGCCTGCAACTCGCCCTGAGCGATCGTCATGTCGGCAATCTTGATCCGGTACTCTTGCTGGTCGAGCCGCATGTTATCGCGAATACGAACTTTGGGCATGATGATGCCGATTTCGCCAGCGATGTTCTGCCGCACACGTTGAACACGCTCAAGCAAGTCACCCCCACGACGGGGGTCAGCCAGTCGAATGAGCCCCACCCCAAGTTCTACTTCCATGGGATCAACCGCGAGGTAATTTTCGACTCGATCGACGGAACACTGCTTTTCTTCAGCTGCCTGCTGCGCGGCCACTGCGTGCTGCTCGCTTTGACGGCGATTCAACGTGAATGATAAGCCCAGGCAAGCCCCCCCCAAGGTCAGCAACGGAACACGTGGCAAGTCAGTCATGATCAACACGGCCAGGAATCCGCCTGCGACAGTCAGAACCTGGGGCCGCAAGAAAATTTGGTTCAGGAACTCCCGGGGAAGATTCGTGTACCGTGTGCTGCGGGTCACGAGCAAGCCAGCCGCCAGCGAAATCAAAAAGGCTGGGATCTGGCTCACCAACCCGTCGCCAATCGTAAGTCGTGTAAAGAGTTCTCCAGCTTCAACCAGGCCCATCCCCTCTTCGGCCATGCCGATCACCAAACCTCCCACGATGTTGACAAGGGTAATCACAATTCCGGCGATGGCATCGCCACGAACAAACTTGCTGGCACCGTCCATCGCCCCGTAGAAGTCTGCCTGTTGGGTGATTTCGGCGCGGCGATTCTGGGCTTCTTTTGCGTCAATGATGCCTGCGTTCAAGTCCGCATCGATCGCCATTTGCTTACCCGGCATACCGTCCAGTGCAAATCGAGCGGCAACTTCGCTGATCCGGGTGGCACCTTTAGTAATGACCAAGAACTGGATCACGACAATGATCACAAAAATAATCAGGCCCACGACAATCTTGCCGTCTCCGGCGACGAAGTCCGAAAACGCCGTAATCACGCCCCCAGCCGCGTGCTCCCGATCTGTCCCTGCCCGGGTGAGAATCAACCGTGTGGTCGCCACGTTCAGTACTAACCGGGCCAGCGTGGTTGCCAAAAGTAGCGAAGGAAAGATGCTGAACTCCAGCGGAGTCCTCACGTAAATCGTCGTCAACAACACGATCACGGCCACGGTGATGTTACCCACCAGGAGAACATCCATCAGCGCAGGTGGAAGCGGTACCAGGATCACCAGAAGACTGGCAATGATGGCAACCGGTAAAATCAAATCTTTGGTGCGGTTTACCAGTCCCCCCACTGCCGCACTTGCCGCGTCCGAAGCCACGGACGGTCTCCTAACGAACCAGAGATAAGAAAAGAAAGTAGATGAGAGCGGCGGGAAACTACCGGATCCAGCAACCACTGTCCAGACCGGCGTATCGATAGCACTTGCATGATCGCCAGACCAAGACAATACTCAGCCCAGTAAAAGACCCAAGTAAGACCGCTTGAAGTGCGGTCTACCTTACTCGGAAGGAGCAATGACCATGCGGAGGGCAAAAATCACCATTGTTGGTGCTGGCAATGTAGGGGCAACTACGGCTCACTGGTGTGCCGCTCGGGAACTAGGCGACATCGTGCTGGTCGATATCCCCCAGGCTGGTGATATGCCCAAGGGCAAGGCGCTCGATCTCCGGCAAGCCTCGCCCGTGTTTGGCTTCGACTCCAATATCATAGGCACCACCAGTTATGAAGAAACGGCCGACAGCGACGTTGTCGTGATCACGGCAGGCATTCCCCGTAAACCCGGCATGAGCCGTGACGACCTGCTGGCAACCAACGCCAAAATCATGACCAGTGTCTGTGAACAGGTCAAAGCGACCAGCCCCCATGCAATCGTAATCGCAGTCAGCAACCCGCTCGATGCCATGGTTCAGCGGGCCCAACAAGTAACCGGATTTGAACACTGCCGCGTGTTTGGTCAAGCCGGAGTACTCGATACAGCCCGCTATCGGACGTTCCTCGCGATGGAACTGGGGGTTAGCGTCAAGGATATCTCGGCACTTCTGCTGGGGGGGCATGGCGACACCATGGTTCCGATTCCCAGTTGTACTTCGGTGGGGGGCATTCCGATCACCCAGTTGCTCGATAAAACTCGACTCAACGAAATTGTTGAACGGACACGCAAAGGGGGTGGTGAAATCGTTAGCTTGCTGAAGACCGGCAGCGCATACTATGCCCCCGCCGCAGCAACCGCACAGATGGTTGAAGCCGTTGTGCACGACAAAAAGCGATTGCTTCCCTGCGCAGCGTACTGCACCAACGAATATGACGTCGGTGGTTACTACGTGGGAGTTCCTGTAATTCTGGGTTCCGGGGGCGTGGAGAAAATTATCGAGTTGAAACTCAACGAATCGGAACGTGGCGACTTTCAGAAAAGTGTCGAAGCTGTCAAGGAACTTGTTACATCAATGGCAAATCTTGGTTAGCGATTTGTACAAAAGTGTTATTCCACAAATGGCATGCTAGCATTTTGTCTTTGAAACTAGCCTGAAACTTCTTTCGACTCCAGATTTTCCGCACTGCGGGTTCTTTTTTGTGCCCTGCGGATAGCTTACCGTTGACATCTGTCGGCGACTGCAGTAAAGTTGGCAGCCGAACATCGGTTTTCCGATACGCAGCACACCCCCCCTTTGCCTGCCGAAGCATATCCACTTTAACATCGAGTCACGTGGTAAGGCAGGTTGTCGCCGAGAGTTTCCCCCAAACACCCCCGATAGTCAGGTCGGAGCATGAACCGTGTTGCCCCGCTATCAGAAGATACATTAACAAACCTCGACCAACTCTCATCTTACAACTCGATCACGGCCGACCAGGAACCACTCCCTCAAATTGCGACGGGAGAGGTTACTGATCACGCGATTTTTGTCCCCATGCATTACGAACAGCGGTATTCGTATCCGCTGGTCGTTTGGCTTCATGGACCGTCGGGCAACGAACGGCAACTCCAGCAAGTAATGCCAATGGTGAGCCTGCGCAATTACGTAGCGGTTGCTCCCAGAGGTACCATTCTCGAAGAAGATTCGGTCAACGCGTTTTCTTGGAAACAGTCGCCAGCACACATCGAACTGGCCGAAGACCGTGTCTTCGATTGTATTGACATCGCCAAACGCCAATTCAACATCCCCAACGAGCGGATTTTCCTCGCTGGCTATGGGTGCGGTGGTACGATGGCTGTCCGCATTGCCTGGAATCATCCAGAACAATTCAAAGGGGTCGCAACCATCGGAGGCTCTCTGCCAGAATGCCACCGTCCGCTGCACCACGTGAACCGGTTGCGCCGACTGCCGCTGCTCCTGGCGTGTGGACAGAACGCAAGCGTCTTCGATCAACAGCTCGTTTGCGACAATTTGAGGCTCTTGCACAGCGCTGGGATGATCGTCGCCTTGCGACAGTACCCTTGTGCAGATGACCTGAGAACCACCATGCTCAACGATCTGGACCATTGGGTGATGAGCATCGTATGCGAGAAGACCTGAGCAGCAAACTGCGTTGAGTCTCGCCTCTTTTCTACGGTCGCGTATTGCTGGCCCTTCAGCACGTACACCGGGGGTGCATTCCCGAGACCCTTGGCAACCAGTTCACCAAAGGCAGCTACGACGGGCTAAAGCAAAAACCGATCACCAGGAAGATCGCTGTTAGTGATAGCAAACATTCGGCAGCTGGTATGCCTGCTAGCGGGCAATGCCGAGTTCCACGCCCAACGATCACCAACGACAGCGAACCGGTTCCTACACAGTACTAGCAGTACTAGCAGTGTGCCGCCGGAGAAACCACATTGACACTCGACTTCCTGGTGCGGTACAAACTGGCCGCTTTTCTACCAACCACGCCGTTGAGTAACTCCTGTGGCCAGCCTGAATTTGTCTGGTGCTTATCGCCGAGGTCGCTCGCCTTACGAATGAGTTGGAAGTCAAGGATCGTGAATTTGCACGCAAAAACAGCCTGCCTGATTTGGGCCAAATGGGGTCACACGTCGCCCACAAGGTACCCAATAGCCTCGTGCCGGTCACATTGACCATGACATTTTTCCGACGGCGGCTGGCGGATGATATCGCCAGCCTGGACATTTAAGCAAAAATCGAGGCAGGGTTTCACGCCCTGGATGCCATCGTGAACGATCTCCTCAGCTTTACTGCATATCAGGATCCCCAACGGGAAACATTTCTTGTTTGTGACATCGTAAACGAAGTGTGTGATTCACTCGAACCACAGCTCGATGCGCAAGCCATCGAGGTCGATCGCGACGTACCCCCCCATACGCTTTTGCATGCAGACCGGGAAATGATGCAGCGAGCCATCCTCAACCTGGTGCTCAACGCGGTCGATGCTATGCCCAAAGGTGGCCACCTGGTCATCACTTCTTACGAGGGGCCATTTGGATTCGAACTCGAAATTGCCGACTCCGGTCCTGGACTGAATGAAGAGGAAAAGAAGTGTCTCTTCGAACCCTTCTACAGTACCAAGTCGACCGGTAGCGGGTTGGGACTTTCGGTCGTGTCCCGTATTGTCGAATCGCACGGGGGTACCGTTTCGGCAATCAATTGTCCGGAGGGGGGTGCCGCCTTTACGATTCGCATCCCAAGTAAAACACGAGGAGCCGCCGCCGCATGACCAACTCCTCGTTATCGAACGAACCAGCCCAATACGCAGGCCGTATCCTGGCCATCGACAGCCTGGAACGGGTCCCGGAGATTCAACACCGGCCACTCGATGTCGAATGAGTGAGGATCACCGCTCATGCCGATCCGGGAACAGGTCGTGAACTTCACGCCAGCACGCCAATGGACGTTTATCGCGAAATCCAGGAAATCCGGATATGACTTCATAAGCAGCGGGGCGTACTTGCCAGCGTTACCTTCCTCGCACAGTAAGTCACGCTTATCCCTAATTCACAACAACGACTGTTTCCAAGAATGAACTTCTTGAATACTGCTACCACCCAACTGCGGGACCTGCTCCAGTCAATGACCCCCGGTGCGCATATCCTTGCCTGGCTTTTGCTGGCAGTGGTCTTCGTCAGTTTGGGGTTCCTGTTGCAACAACGGGCAGCTGTGCCGGATGTCTACCTGTTTGGTGGCGAGCATCTTCCCGCAAGTCAGCTAGACCGGATCGAAGCAGCCATTGCCAAGCGGGGGCTTTCGGGACAGCAGCGCGAGGGCAATCGCATTCGAGTCCCGGCGGGGAAAAAACATGAATACCTTGCCGCCGTTGCCGAAGAAGGCGCATTACCACGCAACTTCCACGACCTGATGGGAAACTCGCTCAAGGAAGGTGGGATTTGGGAATCTCGCGACCGAACCCGACAACGATTGCAGATTGCTAAAACCGAAACGCTCTCTGAGATTGTCCGCGCGATGAACTGGGTCGAAGACGCTATCGTGCTCTACGACGAACAACCCGCCAGCGGGTGGAACCGCCCCAAACAAGTCACCAGCTCGGTCAATGTCCAGCCCCTCCCCGGCGAATCACTCACCTACCAGCGAAAAAAGGCGATCCAACGACTGGTAGCCCACTCGGTCATTGGGCTGAAACCCGAGGAAGTCGCCGTGACGAGTTTGGGCGACGACTCGTCGTACGCAGCCAGCGGAATTTCTCCCGAGGCGTTCGATGACGTCTACCTCCGCGAACGGGCCAAGTTTAACGAACATCAGCGGACTGCCATTCTGCACGAACTCGATTACATCCCAGGCATTCGTGTCCAAGTTAATGCCGAACTGGAAAACGTTGCGGAAAACACCACCCGCACCGTCAAACCCGACCTGAAAACAACCGTCGTGCGGTCAACCAACGTCAAAGAATCTTCGGAACAAACAACCGCTGATGCGGGAGGGCGGTCAGGACTCGAAGCACAAGGACCAGTCCGTCAGCAGGAGGCACTTACCGCCAAGACAAACCGCAACAACACAACAAACAGGACTAACGATGAGGAAAGCGTGGTCGGCTTCACGAATCAGTCGGTTCACAAATCAGGACACCTCCCAACTCAAGTGTGGACCACGATTGCCGTGCCACGTGGTTACTTGCTCCAGGTGTGGCGAAATCGCAGCCCAACTCCGGCCGGCCAGGCTTCCCGTGAACCCAATCAACAGGAACTCGACACGCTGGCAGAGGAACAAAAGAGAATTATTGAGAATCTCGTCGAACCGCTCCTCCCGGGGCATATTGAAGGCGCAGAATCGACCAAGCACGTGACGGTTGAATTCGTCGATTCCGTAACCCCCCCTCCGTCCCCGGCACCCTCGCTCGCTAACACGGCCTTGGCCTGGACTGACCGCAACTGGGGTTCTCTGAGCATGGTTGGACTGGCCATGCTGAGCCTGCTCATGCTCCGTTCGATGACCAGTTCTCACACTCGCAACAGAGACTTAGCCGTCGCCAGACAGGAGGAAAACCTGGGCGAGCACGACGATGAAAGTTCCTCTCCTGAAAAGAATCAGGGTAGGAATTCGATACCCAAACTCCATGGGAAGACTGAATCTTCCCTGTCAGACGATCTCGTTGAGATCGTCCATGATGACCCTGACGCGGCGGCCACCATTCTCCGCAACTGGATCGGCAAAGCTGCATGATTCTTGTTGGCATAGCCGACCCCACCACTTCGGACCACTACCTTAAGGCACCAGTCGATGACAAGACCCCACCCCACTATGGGCCGTTCCTCTTCGCTCCGCAAAGCGGCAATTCTGGTTCGGAGCCTCGACAGCGACACCGCTGCTACACTGCTTACCCAGCTCTCGACCCCGGAAGTCCAGCAAATACGTGATGCAGTTTCGTCCCTTGGTAACATCGATGCCGACGAACGGGCCGATGTCGTTGCGGAGTTTCGCTCCGCCGGTGTGGTAACGTCTGAGAATTGCCAATCCGGGGTGGAACTTGCCGACTCACTGTTTACTGCCGACGTTGAACCTGTCAGTCAGAAGAACCCACCAGAAAACGCCGGCTACGAATCTCCCCACCCCTTGTTTGTGTTCCTGGACCATGCCGTGGCTAAAGACCTCGCTCCTCACCTGGCCCGAGAACAGGCGCAAACAATCGCCGTTGTACTTTCCTACCTGGACGATCAACGTGCGGCCACACTCCTTGAGGTGTTGCCCGTGACGCGCCAGCTGGAAGTCATCGAACGACTTGCCGTCATCGGAACTGCGGACCTGGAGAGCTTGCGGGCAATTGAGCAGGAATTGGCCATTTGGGTCAAAAAGCAGCCCAAGCAGTACCAAATTGACAACGATCGCACCAACCATGCGGTTAGAATTCTGGCGGCCTCCAATGCATCAAACCGGCAACAACTACTTACCGAACTTCAGAAGCACAAACGGCAATTGGCCGACCAGTTGAGCGTCAAAATTGACGATGTTCACTCAAGCCACCAATCCACACCGCAAACCGCGAGCACCAACACCGCTCAACCGGTCACTTGGTCCCAATTGGCGAGATCAACAGCCAGCCAGAACGTTGGTCGGGCGGCCCCTTCAAACCAGCCAACCCTACGAGAGCAACCCACGGCGGAGTCGACAGCAAAACCGGCCTTGGAGCCAGTCAAAGCTGCCCACCCGGCAATTCCCTTTGAAAACCTGGCTTCTTTGGATACCACAACCCTTCACGCCATATTCTGCACCGTGGACCGTGAAGTGCTTCGCCTGGCTCTGGCTAGTGCTGATGACACACTCGTCACTCGAATCACATCACAACTACCAAAGAAGTTGGCGCGTCAATTTCGCCACAGCCTTTACGAACTCGGACCCACACGTCTGAGTGATGTTCAGCGGGCCCGGCAATCGCTCGCGGCAACAGCCACACAATTCCTTTCTGAGCCTTCGTCGCCGAGGTTTACCTCCCTAACGTAAACACGTCACAGGTTCGACATGGCTACGATTATAAAAAGTTCCGGCAGTCAACGGCAGGGCACCACGGTGGTGCAACCCGTGGCGTTTCGCTTGGAGGACTTGCGAGATCAGGCCGACGAATACCTGGGTAAGGTGCGCGATCAGGCTGCGGGCATTATCGCCACCGCCCATCAGCAAGCCGAGCAAATCCGGCGCCGGGCAGAAGAAGCGGGGCACCTGGCTGCCGAGAAAGCGATTGACCGCATCCTGGACGAAAAAGTCGCCAAGCAAATAGAAACTCTTGTACCGGCAATCAATCGTCTCGTCTCCGAACTGGAAGATGCCCGCGGGCAATGGCTGGATCACTGGCAAGCTTCAGCCATCAAATTTGCCACGGCGATCGCTGAACGCATCATTCGACGAGAGCTAAGCCAAACCCCGCAGATCACTCTCGATTTGGTCCGAGATGGCCTCACACTGGCTGCTGGTTCCACAGAAATTGTCGTTTGCCTGAACCCGAAGGACCACGAGAACCTGGGGCAACAGGTTGAGCAACTGGCGCTAGCGGTTGGACAACTTGCTCCCGTGACCGTGACCGCCGACCCAAACGTACCACCCGGTGGCTGCCGCGTGATGACCAGGTTTGGTGAGATCGATCTTACAATCGAGTCGCAACTTGCCCGGATTGAAACGGAACTCACGGTCCCCTAAACCTGGCGTGACGGAAACGGCGACCAGGCAGAAAAGATCGCAACCACGATGGACGAGATTTTGCAACATACGATGACAGCCGCCCTCACTGGCCGCGTTATCGAAACCGTTGGTGATACGGCTGCCGTGGCGAACTTTCCAGCACCGGTCGGGGCGGTGGTGGAGGTCGAACGTGTCTCTGGCGGGCCCACCGAAGGTGAAGTGATTGGATTTCGTGAAAACCTCACGCTGGTCTTTTTGTTTACCGGTATTACCGGGGTGCGGCACGGAAATCGCGTTTGCCTGACCCGTACGGCACGGTCTTTGCGAGTGGGTCCCAACCTGTTAGGACGCGTGGTTGATGCACACGGCAATCCGATCGACGGTCGGCCGCGGCCGATGTTAAGCGGTCTTTCACGTCTCGACCGGAGGCCACCGCTTCCAACCGAACGGCCCCCCATCGATACACCGCTCTCCACGGGTATACGAGCCGTCGACACGATGCTCTCGTGCGGCCGTGGACAACGGCTCGGCATCTTCTCCGGGTCGGGCGTTGGTAAAAGTGTTTTGCTGGGAATGATGTGTAAGCGGTCCGAAGCGGATGTCATTGTCATCGGGTTGGTCGGTGAACGAGGTCGCGAGGTCAACGAATTCCTCGACCGGGAGCTTGGTCGCGAAGGGCTTGCCCGCGCTGTGGTCGTCGTAGCAACAAGCAATGAATCAGCACTCCGGCGAACCCAAGCTGCGTTTACAGCGACGGCAATTGCCGAGTACTTTCGAGACCAAGGTAAAAACGTGTTGTTGCTGTTCGATTCGATAACGCGGTTCGCAATGGCCCAGCGTGAAATTGGCCTGGCCGCCGGCGAGCCTCCGACCACCCGTGGATATCCGCCGTCGGTGTTTTCGGCTCTGCCAAAACTATTGGAGAGGGCTGGTCGTGGCCCCACCGGAAGCATCACCGCCTATTATTCGGTACTTGTCGAAGGTGATGATCCGACTGAGCCGGTCGCCGACGCGATTCGGGGACTACTCGATGGGCACATCTGTCTGAGCCGCCAGCTCGCGGCGCGGGGACATTACCCGGCCATTGACGTTTTGGAGAGCGTCAGTCGCCTGATGACCCGGGTAGCAACGCCCGCGCAGCTTGAGGCAGCTCGCACCATTAGAAAACTCTTGGTGGCCTATCGTGACAACGAAGATTTGCTCTCAATTGGTGCTTACCGCCATGGTAACAATCGAGAAGTTGACGTCGCGGTCGAGATGCGGAACTCGATTGATGAACTTCTGCAGCAACACATTGCTGAAGTATTTTCCCCGGAGGAAGCGCGCTCCCAACTGGTCGCGTTAGCGCGCACATGTGATCAGAAACTTGCAAGCCCCCCTACCCCGCTCGTTGCCCCAGACAATGCCTCCATGGCCCAACAAACCAAAGCCGCGTAATCAAGTTTTCCCACCGAACCAGCTTTTTGATGAACCGACTAGGTGAGAAAGTCCATGAGCAAATACCGTTTTCGACTCGAAACCTTGAAGAGATGCCGCAAAACAAAGCGAGACCAACAACGAATCCGTCTCACCGAGGCCTGCCGAGCCAATGAGATTCTCCAGCAACAACGGGCGGAACTCTCGCATCAAAGGAACCAACTCCACCAGCAGCAAAGGGCTGCAATTCAAGGACCACAAGTCGATGTCGACAAATTGTCCACCATCATGCGGTACGAACCTGTTTTAAGAGCTCAGGAAAAGACTTTGCGGGAACAACAAGCAGTCGTAGCCGAAGAAACAGAGCGCCACAGAGAGGAGCTGGTCGAAGCCAACCGACACTTCCGCACACTGGAACTGCTTGATATCCGCCGCCGCGCAGAACACTGCCAGAACGAACTGCGACAAGAAGCAAAACAACTGGATGAAGCTGCCACGAACATGGTTTGGCAAACCAGACTTTCCAGGCACAGCTAGCGCCGAGCAAACGTGTTGTTCGTTTTAACCTTTTCTCATCATGGATCGGTTGTCAAACCGGTCACGGTGTTAGAACCATGCTTCGGCTGCTGTTCGCACTCGTGGGTTACGTCTGCACGGCTGCTGTAATTGCGGTGGCCCTGGGCGCCGCTCACCTGTTTCAGTCGGGGCAACTTTGATGATCATAAAACCTTCCGTGCCGTGGCGTTACTGCACGATATTGACTTGAACAAATTGGCCTCCATGCAATACCGTGGCAATGTACGTGTAATCACAACATCGCAAGAGTTGCTCGACGAACCGCTTGCCCTGCGGAGGTAAGTTGTTTTCCGGTCCTGCCGGTGGCGACCTGTCTGCCGAATCTGCCACTGCCAGACCCGGCATCTTTGTCAGCGACCAGTTCTAGATTCCCTCCTCTGGGATCACCGTAAGCTACGGTTGGTAGGCTACTGTGGCAGGTAGTGCGTGTCACAGGCCTCAGCGAAGTCTGCTCCTGACCGATGATGCCGGTCATTCCGTTCAAGCACTAATGATTGTAAAGAACTGAGCATGATCAAGCTAACGCGACTGGACGGTGAATCATTTATTCTGAACGCCGAGTTGATCAAATACGTGGAGGCCCGGCCCGACACGTTTATTACCCTCGTCGGTGGTGACCGCATCGTGGTTAGCGAGCCATCCGAAATTGTGATGGAACGAACCCTGCAGTACCACCAATCGAAACAATTGATTCCGTCTCAACCAGTTTTCTGATCGCCCCACACAATCAGCAATCGGCTGTTGGTAACGGAAATCTCGACAATTCATGGATATTGCAACCGTTGTCGGAGTCATTCTGTCCCTTGGCCTGATCATCGCATCGATCGTCACTGGTGGAGGGGTGATCACAGCCTTCATCGATCCTGCTTCGGTCATGGTGGTGATCGGTGGAGTCATTGCCGTCGTCATGATTTCATTTCCGTTGAAGAATTTTCTCAGTGTGTTCAGCGTTACACTGAAGGCTTTTTCACACAAACTGGAACCGGTTTCCGACATTATCCAACAGATCGTAAGCTTGGCTGAAACAGCCCGTAAAGACGGGCTCTTGGCGCTGGAGAGCCGTGTCGGTGACATTGAAAATCCGTTTATTGTGCTCGGCGTCCAAATGGCAGTTGACGGGACACGGCCGGAAGTGATGGAAGACATTTTGCGGACAGAACTTGACGCCGTTGCCACTCGTCACCGTGATGGTAAAGCCCTACTCGATCAGGCTGGTCGTTTTGCCCCCGCCTTTGGCATGATTGGAACGCTGATTGGCCTGATCATCATGCTTGGCGATATGAGTGATCCGTCCAAAATTGGAGCCGGTGTGGCGGTCGCTCTGCTGGCAACGCTGTACGGAGCCATTGTCTCCAATGCAATCTTCCTGCCATTGGCAGAAAAGCTCGGCTTCATCAACAAACAAGAGTTGCTCGCGATGGAAATCGTCGTCCGCGGGATTATGGCCGTCCAGGCTGGTGAAAACCCGCGAATCATCCGGCAAAAACTCAACACGTTCGTGCCACCAAAACTTCGACAATCCGTTAAAGCTGCATAGTCCATCCCCGTCAAAAATGAATATGACGTGGCGGGGTACCGAGTTGGGTTGTCACGCTCGGAGACATGATGTCGTGGTTGTCGATCTTTTTTGTGATGCTTGTCTCGATGAGCAAAATAAAAAAGGATGCGCAGTTCCAGGTTGCCCACGTGGACAAATCGTCCCGCCCGATATCGAAGAAAAGAAGTTTCGGGAGGTTGCCAGCGGCAGCTACAAAGTCAGCCGCTGTTATCCCAAGTTGAGAAGTACAACGACGGTCGAAATCGAAGCCTACGGTTCAGTTCTATCAGATGCGAAAACTGAATTTTCCAAACGTTTCGAGAAAAACTGGGACGGATCGGCGCACACGTCATGATGCTACTGGTTACAGCCGAGCCCTCCGACTTGACGCACACCGGGTTGGGGTTGATCAAATCGAAGATATTGGAGAAAACCAACCGCACCCTGGGCGAACCCATTGTCCGCGAAGTCCTTTTCAGCAAGTTCAACTTCGTCGAACGCTAATCGTGAGGCTGCAGCCGTAAAGATGCAGCCAGACTCCAGTTGGCCAAACGACGGTGGTTTGCCCGATCGGATCCGTTGATCCAGACCCGTGCAAGGGAAGGATTCCCATAGTGGAAGAAGGCCAGCAACCGGCCGGTTCGCTCCAAACCGAGGCTCCCAAACAGGACGTCACACCGCCTGCTGAGGCTCCTCCGGTAGCCAATCGGGTCGACACGCCAGAGACCGACACCGCGTTGCTCCTGAACCAGGCACAGCAAGCCCTGGCTGCGATCGACGAGACGACTCCAGCATTGCCGCCCGGTACCAAACCGTTCGAACTGAAGAACTTTGTGGGAACCCCTGCATCTGCCGATTCAGCGACTCTGGAACTCATGCAAGATGTCCCTCTCGATCTGAAAATCGAGCTTGGCCGCACCCATATGCAACTGGAAGACGTGTTACAGCTGAAAAAAGGGGCCGTTGTAACCTTGGATAAGCTCGCTGGCGATCCCGTCGATATCTATGTGAATGGCCACCTCATTGCGAGGGGCGAAGTCCTCGTGCTTAATGACAACTTCTGTGTGCGTGTCACCGAGCTGATTGTGGGTAATAGCGCGGTTGCCTAGAAACGGTTGCCTAGAAACGTTGCCGAGAAACTCTGCTAGCAACGCTGCCATGACTGGCAACCCACTGATCTGGTGTTTGGCCTCGGTTCGGGATACAAGCTCCACCGCTCTTCTCTCCAAAAATCTTCTCTTATGCCAGTAGCAGGCAGGTTCCTGCACACATCTTGTCATGTCTGACCACAAAACGTCCACCTGGCAACATGGGGTCTGTTGCGGCCTGCTGCTATTGGTCTGCTGCCAGGCAAACGCAGAGCCAACTCCAACCCATATTGTTGGACCCACCGTAGCACCGCCGGCGAGACCGCAAACGTCTCGAACCACGCCTGCACCGGCCCCCACGGTAATAACCCCGACAAGCGTCTACGCCGCCCACGCCGCCCACGTATCTCCGGCAGTCCCACCAACCCGAGGTCGACCCGTACCGCCGCGTCAAACCTCCGCACGGCACGACCATCGCACGGGTCCAGCCGGCTCGAGTCGCATGAACGTTCACGATGTGCCCGTTGCTCTAAGCCGCACGATCGATCCCCTTCTCCAACCAGCAATCTACAACAGAGCTCGGCCGGCGAAGCCAGCTGGCGAAGATAATCGGAGACTACTGTCACCCTCCGGATCACGACCGGGAAAAACCGCCAATGAGCGGAAGTCGGCTCCTCGGCAAACCCTCATCAGCCGATTTCCTCAAAACCCAACCGTCACGACGGTTGCGGCGATGTTGTTAGTCTTCGGCTTGTTCCTCCTGTTGATTTGGCTTGTAAAACGAGCTGCTACCAAACCAGCTTCGGCACTTCCCGAAGAGGTGGTAAGCGTTTTGGGGCGCAAACAACTCGCCGGCCGCGAATATGCTCAGCTGCTCCACGTTGGTAACAAGCTGGTCTTGGTCTCCGTGACCTCAGGAGGCATGAAACCAATCACCGAAGTTACCGATCCGGTCGAGGTCGATCGTTTGCTCGGCATCTGTGCGCAAAGCAGCCCGGATAACGGTTCGGCTGCCTTCCGACAAGTCTTTGATCGTTTGGCTCGGGGAACCAAATCAAGTGACTTCTTGAACAATCAACCGCCCGTCCCGATTCACCAGACCACCGAAAGTCGCCGTAGCCACCAAGGGAGACATCGTGTTGGTTAGGTCGCTTTGTCAGACTACCCTCGGGCGTTGGTTTAGCGCCGTGGCATGTTCGCTGATCGTTGTCGAAGCGGTCCTAGCGCAGTCGGCAACTGACAGTTCACTCATTTTGCCTGGAGGTTGGTCCCAACTGGGCGACTTGACCACGCCCGAACGGCTCAGTTCGACACTGCAAGTGATGTTGCTGCTGACGGTTGTCAGCTTGGCGCCGGCAATTTTGCTAATGACCACGAGCTTTGTGCGGGTGATCGTCGTGTTGGGGTTGCTACGTCAGGCGCTTGGCACTCAACAGCTTCCTCCCAGCCAGGTCATTACCTCGGTCGCGTTATTTGTGACAGTTCTGTTGATGACACCGGTGTGGAAGCAAACTTACGACGCAGGAATTCGCCCATATACGGAAGGCGAAATCGGGATCGATGAGGCTTTTCAGCGGGGCACCGAACCGATGCGCCGATTCATGGCCCAACAGATTCAACGCACCGAAAACGATGACGATGTTTATTTGTTCCTGAGTTACATGCCTAATACAGTCGATCAACAAACCGGTCAGTTGCTCCACAAGTACGCGTACTACAACCCCCAGGAAGGCGAGAAGTTACTCCCCTTGCAAGCCTTGATGGCTGGTTTTTTGCTAAGCGAACTGAAAACTGCCTTCCTCATCGGGTTCCAGATCTATTTACCCTTTGTGATCATCGACATTGTCGTTGCAAGTGTCACGATTTCGATGGGCATGTTGATGTTACCACCGGTGCTGATCTCGCTTCCTTTTAAACTACTGCTTTTCGTGTTGGTCGACGGCTGGCGTCTGGTCATTGAGATGCTGCTGAAGAGTTTTGCCGTTTTGGTCTGAACGTTTTTGCCTCTGTCTGTTTACCAGCTTAAAAGAAAACCTGGATTATTCGATGTCTGCTGAACTCGCTGTCGACATTGGCCGTGAAGCCCTCTTGATGGCCACGATCATTGCAACACCTATCCTCGTCACTGGAATGATTGTCGGACTGGTTGTCGGCTTGGTCCAGGCTCTCACCCAGGTTCAAGAACAAACGGTCGCCTTCGTCCCCAAACTGATCGCAATGGTCTTGGTGATGGGACTTTCCTTGCCCTGGATTTTGACCCGGCTGGTTGAATACTCGCGGGAACTCATCGTGAACATCCCGACGGCACTCTCATGAACGCAGTGGAGCATGGACGTTACCCATGTCGCTCCTGGAAACATTTTTGGTAGGGCACTTCGTTGTCTTCGTGCTCGTGTTGACGCGCATAAGCGCGGTCGTAATGACCGCGCCATTGTTCAGTGAGCACAGCATCCCGCTGCGAGTGCGAGCCTTGTTTGCCGTTTTCTTGGCATTCCTCGTAGCTCCCTTGCAAGCATCCACCACCGAGCCCGTCGTAGAAAACCTGCTGGAACTTGGCCGCCTGATGGCACTCGAAGCACTCGTCGGTCTTTTGCTAGGACTGGGATTTAATATTCTGTTTGCGGGCCTGCAAGTTGCCGGGCAAATTATCAGCCAGATGAGTGGCATGTCGCTGGCCGAAGTGTTCAGTCCGGGCTTTGACGACAACGTCTCTGTGTTTTCCCAATTGTTTTTCTTCGTCACGATGGCTGTTTTTCTAACCCTGGGGGGGCATCGCATGGTCATCGAGGCCCTCTTGGAAACGTTTTGCTGGGCTCCACCGGGGCAAGTCGCCCTGGGCGGGACGTTTGTCGAGGCTCTCACCTCGATCGTGACACAAAGTTTCATTCTCGGTATCCGCGCAATCGCACCCGTACTCACCGCCCTGCTGCTCTCAACCATCGTGCTGGGGCTTATTAGCCGAACTCTTCCGCAACTGAACATTATGCTTGTGGGATTCAACCTGAACGCGATGCTGACACTCGCTGTGCTGTTCCTTTCGTTGGGTACCGTGGCCTGGACTTTTCAGGAACAAACAGGCGAGATGCTTATACGACTGCAGCAAGTCATTCACAATGCGAACTGGCAACCATCGGCTGGGGCATAGCATGCTGTGCATGTTCCCTCACACCTTCTCAACGTGAATTAACACCCTGGTATGCCCAAAACCCACGACGACAAAATTCACGACGCATCGCCACACCGCAGGCAACAAGCCCGCGAGAAAGGTCAAGTCGCGTTTAGCCAGGACCTGGGTTCGGCCATATTGCTGGTCATTAGCGCAGGGCTACTGATGGGGCTGGGAGGACAAGTCGTCAATTTCTGCGCCAGTCTGATGGCGCAGCACCTGGCGGAGGTACCGCGACTGGCTTCTGATCCGTCGGTATTGCTCGTTCACTGGGCAGCCATCATGAGCGGACTCTCAAAGGTCATACTGCCAATTCTCGGCCTGGTGATACTCGCGGGTGTCGCAACGAACATCTTTCAGATTGGGTTTCTCTGGGTGCCAAGCCGACTGGTTCCAGACATTCATCGCGTCAACCCGGTCCAGGGGCTGCAGCGCATCTTCTCGCTTTCCGGCGCTGTGCGTCTCGGTTTTGGGATTTTTAAGGTGGCCGTTATCGGTACCGTCGCCGCAGTTGTACTGTGGTTGCAAAGTGGAGAAATTCTGTCGGCCAGCGGCTATGGCTTGCCGGAACTTGCCCGGTTTCTGGCCGATATTGTCATTCGTCTGATTCTGTGGGTCGGTGTCGCATTGGCGATCCTGGCGTTGTTTGATTTTGCCTTTCAACGCTGGAAGCACGAACAGGATTTGCGGATGACACACCAGGAAGTGAGGGAGGAAATGAAAAATATGCAGGGAGATCCGCTGATCATTGCGCGGCGTCGGAGTGTCCAGCGGCAGCTGGTGCTTCAACGCATTGCCACGGCAGTTCCAAAAGCGGACGTTGTCGTGACAAATCCCACAGAACTGGCCGTCGCCATTCAGTACAAACCAGGAGAAATGGCCACCCCCATTGTGGTCGCCAAGGGAACCACCCTGGCCCAGCGGATCCGGTACCTGGCCCTGGAAAACAACGTACCCGTTGTGGAACGCAAGTCGCTTGCACAACTCCTCTACAAAGAGGTCGACATCCAGCACCCCATACCCGACAAGTCTTATGCAGCCGTCTCAGAATTGCTGGCCTACGTTTACCAGTTACAAGGCAAGGAGCCGTCGATTCCACCTGCCAGCGCCGTGTAACCGTACACCGGCCAACCCGACTACGGCGGATTGGGACCTTCGTCCTCAACCTCGTTTTGCCAATTCGAGAAATCGGGTGTGTCGACACCTGCCGACGCCACAAGGTCATCAAGCGATTCTCCTTGCGGGAGAGCATATTGTGTTGCAATTGCACGGCGGTGGAACTCACGGTCACTCCGACTAAACCACCAGGCAGCAACCCACACACCAACGACGACAAGTACAAATAAACCACCACCAATCAAACTGGTCACCACACTCGCCTGCTCCACTGCGTCCTTGACCCAAACCGGGCCAGGACTGATCAAGAGAGGTGCCAATTGCCGACGACTCGCCGATCTTTGCTCGGCTTCCTTTCCCTGCCGCGTATGATGAAGCCAGCTCTTGAAATAAAACCCCGCCATGCGAACAGGTTCGTGGATCTTTGCCTCCACAGGAAAACCGCTCGGCAAATTGAGGACGCAGAAAACGACCGGATGATTCTGGGAATCTTCTGTGAACAGATCTAACTCGAAATAATGGTCGATTTCAAAACGGCGTGCGATGTCGCTCAGCTGACCAGACCTCGTTGAGCCCACTTCGATTCGTACCGCCCGACGAACGACGCCATCCAGAACAACAAGATTCCCGATTTGACTATCGGCGTCATTAAAAAGCGCTGCCACGGAAAATCGCCCTTGTTCGGCCTGCCGCACGACGACTTGAGCCAGCTGATCGTGAGGATCGACCTCCAGTTTCTCTTCCCACCGCTTGGCGAACCAAGACAAGTTACGTTCGGCAAAGCGAATCAGTTGTTGCGGACCAACGTGACTCATGGCAAACAGCATTTGGTAGAACGCCTCGCGTTCCTCCCCCCGGATTGCCCGACCATTCCTGATATCCGCAAGCAAGCCGACATCGAAACCAAGACTGCCGAGCACCACCTGGGCAAAAGAAGGGCTTACAGGACTGACCGCCGTTGGATACCACGCAACGTGAGGAGCCACGATCACCAATTGAGGTGTGGTGGGGTTGTCACTGGAACGCTTGAGCACGACGCCGCTCACGGCAACCGGTTCGTCCAGATTCTCAACGCCAAGCCATGCACGCGGTACCTTGCCGGTAATGACTTCCGTCAAAACGTCACCTTCGTCGGTAATGACGTCGCAAAGATAATAGTCCTGCATTTCCAGACGCGCTCCGTCGTGCTCCGCAAGACGGACCTGCCGGACATGAACGACTCGACCTGCAAACCAAATCAACTCCGTCCGGTACGCCTGGGGATGATTGACGACTTCGCCAAGTTTAATATCCCGATTTGTCCAGCGCTCGAGACTCAGGACGTCGAACGATCTCAAGCGGCGCAGCAATTTCAAAGCGTGTACCGTTTCAGCTTCGCTGAGTGGAACTGCGGGAGTAAATTGGGCGTAGGCTGCCTCATCCCAACCTGCCAAGGCAAGAATTTCGCGAAAATCACTCTGCGACTCGCGTCCCCAGGCTGACGCCGAAAACAACAGCAATAACAAGGGGAACCATCCGCAGAAATGCAGAGACCTCCAGCCGAGCACCGGCAGAGACAAAACTTGCTGAGGCAAACCGCCACGACCGGGTCTCATAGGTCACTCCCCCGATCCAGCCACTGCACGGTCCTGGCAAGCAAAATGGGAGCCAGTCCAGGCCCCCCTTCCCATTGGTATGACCAATTCTTGAAAAAGAAACCATGTACGATCACGCTTGCCGAAACATCTTCGCCCAAGGGAAAACCATCGGGTAACTCCAGGCAGTAGATGCGGATCGGCCAAATCTGCCTCCCCGCCGGGCGCATGGTCAGCAAATAGTACTGCTGCAAACCAATGTTGTTTTCAGCCACTTCGACCACCTCGGCTCGCCGCACGGTCCCACAGACTGTGACAATTCGACCGCGGTAGACGTGCGGTTGTTGCACCATTTGCACGTAGCCGACTTCACCCAGCGAAGCCTCGGCGAGTTCTTCGGGCACAGACTGTTGCAAGATATCCAACAAGTGAAACCAGGCCTCGGTCTCCACCGAGCGAAAGTAGGTGTTATCGCGAATCGACTCCAACAGTTGCGGCTGAACCGCCCGAAAATACTCCGACGATGTGGCCTGCTTTGTCCCATCAGGCGCGGGCATGCGAAAAGTATCTTGAGGATTCGAGTTGGTCGGGAGCGACCTGACCAATTCACGAATCTGTTCATCGCTAATGCGCGGTTCTTCGACCGCTGGGGCAAACACCCTATCCAGGAAGCTGGCAGTCTTCGGTCGACGGACGCTATTCAGCAAAAGCACGGTCACCCCCAAGCCTAGTACCAGCGCCAGCAGCCGCCATTGCAAGCGGCGACCAAGGTAATTCGGAGGCCAACGGTTGTTGGAAGGGCGGAACCTGACCACAGGGCTGGATTGCCTCTCTAAGGAAGAGCGGGCCTGGCCGATCCCGGAAACTGGCAATGGTCAGGCTGCGCGAACACCGTTAATTCTATTTGTGGCTTGTGGTTGCGGCAACGTGAGGTGAACCAGTACGGCACCCACGCAAGAAAATTCCTGCCGCGGGAATAACCACCAGCCAACATCGCGAAATTATCGCTGAACGGGCTTGTGTTGTGGTACAATACGGTGCACCAATGAGAGTTCGGTTAGCAAAATCAGCAGGTTTTTTTGGAACGGAAACCTGCGGAACGGGAAGAGGCAACGGGTGGCACTTGCGCGGGCTGATTTTGTCGGCTTGATCGATGAACACGCCCCGGCACTTTACCGCTTGGCGTACCGATTGGTAGGCGATGCGCACGATGCCGAGGATGTGGTCCAGGAGACTCTGCGCAGTGCCTGGAAAAGTCGGTTGAACTTCGGGCAAGGACGTGGACAACGTGCCTGGCTGGTCACTATTTTGCGACGTCGCGTAGTCGATCGCTGGCGTCGTGTCCGGAAAAAGCCAGTCCTGGCTGGAGAATTTTCCCTGGAAGTACCGGTCGAACCGGACGACCCAACCAACGACGAGTTCACCGACGAAATGCAACATGCACTCTCCCGTCTACCAAACACGTTGCGTGAATCGCTCTTGATGGTGGTCGTGGGAGAACTAACCCACCAAGAAACAGCGGATGCTTTAGGCATTCCGCTGGGTACCGTACTGTCGCGTGTCAGCAGAGCACGTGAGAGACTTCGGCAGTTTTTTCTGACCGAAACAAATCGAGCCGTGTTCTGTTCGCCAAACCATCGTTGAATCGAACCGCAGCAGAATCTTTCTGCAGGAGCGGTGATTACGGAGAATACCACGGAAGGTATCATTTTATCCGTTTTCCCCATCATGCTGCAGTTGCCAGAACTGTCGCAAGCGATGGGGACAAACTGAGTTGCCAACTGCTTGCTGTAAAAACCTGGTTCCTCGCATGGCACATCGCGGAAAATGCTCTGCGGGGACAACAAGGATCCTTTGAATCATGCCTTCGTACATCCACCATTTCACCCCGTGGTCCAATTCGGGTGAAGACTTCGACATCGACCACCAGCTTGCTGGTGTGCCCTTGCCCGAGGGTTTTCTTGCCCGCACCACAAATTTGTTCGCCCAACATCGGGTCAACCGGGCCATTCGGACAGTTGCCCTGCCAACGAGGGTCATCGTCCGGCTGCGACGGCGGACCATGGGCAACACTCGAGACTCTGCATCTTTGTCAACGTAAACAGGCCAATCCAACCTGGTAATCGCGCCGGTCCGGTCCCCTGCCCCAAGGCGACAGCTAGGCGGTGTGCGTGGCTGGGTTGCCACCGAGTCATTTTTCCCAGGTTTCCATTGGCGGCCGTTGGCAGTCGGGCCTTTTTCGCAACCGGCATTATTGGGAAGGGAAACACAAAGTAGGGCCGAGCCACAACATCGACTCTAGTGCAACTTTCGGGTTTGGGTAGAATGAAAGCGACAGCCTTCGGTCACGATTCGAACCTATTTTTGGTCCCGGTGGCTGCCATGTCGGTAATTCCCGGAACAGAATAATTTGAGTGGAGTTTGGGCGCTGTGGAGAAAGGACTTTGTCCGATTGAACGCCGTTTTTTGGTGCGTCGAACTTGGCATTGTCGCCAAGTGATCGCCGTGCTGGTCTTTGGCCTGGTGTTTGTCGTCCTTGGGCCACAACCGCCGCTCGGTGCCAGCGAACCTTCTGAAAAGTTCCTCGCAGGATTACGGGAACGGGGCCTCATCGACCTCGCTCTGGACTATCTGGAACAAATGGAGTCGAGCCCGCTGGCGACCGAGCAATTTCAGGCACTTATCCCGTATCACCGTGGCATCTTGCTGATCGAACGATCCCGCCGTACGACCGATCCGGACGAGCGGGCTGCCTTGTTGGTTGAGGCCAACGCTGCACTGGATGCTTTCGCGACCAGCAATCCTGAAAAGCTCAAAGCAGCCGAGGCACAGGGCCGCCTGGGAAATGTCTTCGTCGAGCAAGCAAAACAACAAATGGCTCGTGCCAAAAAGTTGCCCTCCAGCGGGGCCGAAGAGGAACATGCCGCCTATCTCGCGGAAGCACGCCGCCTGCTCGATCAGGCCCGCGGCATTTTTGAATCGACCGCCGAAATCTACACCGCTGAAATCTCGACCTTCCCGAAGACACTCGATCCCAAGAAAGAAAAGGACAAAATCAAGACCCGCCAGAAATTGAGGGGACGGCTGGCCCAGGCGCGAATTCTCGCCGCCCAGGCCGACTACGAAAAGGCAAAAACGTTTGCGAACGACTCCAACGAGTTCAAAGAGTTGAATGAAAATGCTGCCGAACAATTTTCGGGCGTGTTTGAAGAGTTTTCAGGGCGGGTGATTGGCTACTACGCCATTCTGTACGAAGGCCGGTGCTTTCAGGCACTTGAAAATTTCAAGAAAGCTCTTGGCAGTTATGACATTATCCTCTCCGGTGCAGAGACCGCCCGCACGGTTTCCGATTTTCGCCCGGTGATCGCGCAAGCTTATCAGCATCAGGCCGAATGTTTCATTGCACAGCAACAATACGATCCCGCCATTGCCAATATCGAAGCGTGGTTGGCCCAGTCACAAGTCCATGAGAAAAATCGGCCGGAATGGCTGGCCCTGCGTTTTCTGTTGGCTACCGCACTCCGACAGAAAGCAGAATCGCTCGATGACGACAAGCCCCAGCAGCGGAATCTGTTGCGGAAAGCCCGCAGCGAATTCCGGGCTGTTGCCAAGCTGCCGGGGCGGTTCCAGAAGGAAGCCCGTACCGCCGCCAGCGAATTGGGCCGCGGCAATGAGTCCACCGACGATCCGAAAACTTTTGCCGCGGCCTATGACGCCGCGCGAAGTTCGATCGATGAACTGACCGTGGCCAATCTGGCCCTCAATGCAGCCAGGAAAAATGACCCTCCCCAGATCCCGGCGCTGGAAGCACAAACCAAAGGGGTCGTCGACCAGGCAGCAAGATACATGAGACTGGCGCAAACGCTGGCTGACGGAAAAACAGAACTTGCGAAAGTCAACAAAGTGCGGTTCTATCTTTGTTGGCTTAATTTTCAGCAGGAAAAATTTTATCGGTCCGCAATTCTGGGAGAATTTCTTGCCCGCCGCTATCCTGACCATCCCGCAGCCACCAACGCCGCCAAGATCGCAATGGCGTCCTACGAGCGACTCTACAACAACGCGATCGCGGGCGGAGAAGACAACCAGCAGACCGAATTTGAAGCGGGCCAACTGGCTGATATGGCCGAATTCATTACCCGCCGTTGGCCCGATACGCCCGATTCAGAGAATGCCTTTACAGTCTTGCTGAATTTTGCCCTGCGCCATGACCGTCTTGAGGAAGCAAGACAATTACTGGCGGAAGTCGCCCCGGAACATCGAGCAAAGCTGGAATTGAAACTCGGCAACGAGATTTGGGTTCAATCGCTTAAACTGGCGCAATCGCAAAAAGACAAAGAGGCAAAGCAACTACGCAACGAAGCAATTGCCCTGTTGCAAGGTGCTGTGGCAAAGGTTCGCAAATCGGGTGACATTTCCGCATCCTTGGCAACCTCGGCACTCTATCTGATTCAATCTTACCTGAGCGACGGCCAGTATCAGGATGCAATCACTTTGCTGGAGGCAAACGACATTGGCCCTCTGAAGCTTGTTGAGCAGGCACATCCATTGGCGTCAAGCCCGGAATATGCAGCGGCCGTTTACATTGCTGCCTTGCGGGCCTACGTTTCGGTGGTCCCTCCCCAGGAAGAAAAAGTGGTCGGCACGATGGAGGCTTTGGAAGCGACTGTCGGTCCAGGGGGCGAATCTGCAGATCGATTAACAAAGATTTACATTGGCCTGGGTGTTCAGCTGCAAAAGCAGATCAAACATTCCAGGGATTCTGGTCGCAACCCTGAAGCAAAACGGGTAATCAAAGCATTTGCCAAATTCGTCGACCACGTGGTAACCCGGACCGACAGTGCCAACTGGACCGGCCTGAATTGGATTGCCAAAACGTATCTCCGCATGGGAGATGAAGTGATCACTGACAGGCAGCAGGCGCAAGTGTACTTTGCACATTCCCTGAGCATCTACGAGATGATGATTGCTCAGGCAGAGCAAACACCTGACTTTGCGCCGAGCCCCCTCGCGCTCCTGGCGGCCAGGAAAAAAACGGGGATTTGTCAGCAAAAGCTCGGCGAGTACAAGCAATCGCTCGATACATTTTCTTCCATCCTGAAAGAAAAAGAATCTCGCCTCGACGTCCAAAAGGCAGCTGCCTACACCTATCAGGCATGGGGCGAAGCAGAAGATGTGTCGAAACTTGAACACGCCATTGGTGGAGGATACAAACTGCGGTCAACCGGTAAAAACCGAATCTGGGGTTGGGTCAAGATCGCCAATGCCGTGAAGCGTTACATCAACAAAAATGACAGTCATCGTGATACTTTCTTCGAGGCGTGGTTGAACATTGCCCGCTGTCGCTATCTCATTGGCACCAAATCGAAGGGAGCGGAGCAAGGCCAGAATTTCGCGCAGGCGAAGACGACGATCCGCTCAATTTCGCGACAATACCCTGAACTGGGAGGCGCGGAGTGGCGGTCAAAATTCGATAAATTGACAAAAGAGATTCAGCGGAAAGAAGGCGCTGAAACCCCCCAGGGGCTCGCAGAGTTTGTTACTGTGACCCCTTAAGAGCATAAAAATGCGCGAATTGCCCGCAACAGTACGCCTGTCGGCGACCAGAAACTCCGGAGATTGGCATGCCCATTCGTAATTCTTGCTGCGCTTTTTTGCTGACGTTCGTAATGGCGACCATGGCCAGCAGTCTCAAAGCACCTGGCCAGGACCGCGTGCGGACACCAAGCGGACAAGTCGTGGGTGAGGTTGTGGAGACATCGCCAACCGAAGTCTCGGTCTCGAAAGGTTCGACGGGAACCCAAAAAGTCCCTGTCAACGAGATCCGCTCGATTATCTTCAAGGGCGAACCGAACGAACTGACTCAGGCCCGGGTCAACGCGCAAAGTGGCGGATTTCGAAACGCCTTGAATCAACTTGGGGATATCGAAATTTCTAAACTGGATCGTGACCTTATCCGCCAGGAAGTCGAATTCTATCGTGCCTACTGCGCCGCCCAGCTAGCCTTGCTCGGAACTGGAAAAGTCAAAGATGCAGGCCGCCAAATATCGCGATTCCAGCGTTTGCACCCTCAGAGCTACCACTATTATCAGGCCCAAGAAACCCTGGGCGATCTCCTCGTCGCCGCAAATCTACTCGCCAATGCCGAGAATGAGTACGCAAAATTGGAAAAAGCTCCCTGGCCCGACTACCAGGCGCGTGCCAAGTTGCTGATTGGCCGGGCCCTGCAGGACCAAGGTAAACATCCCGAGGCCATCCAAAAATTCGACGCCGCACTCGCCGCGGCCGGACCGGGCGAAGATGGTAAAGCTGCGCGGCTTGCTGCGACATTGGGAAAAGCAATCAGTGTTTCGAAAACGGGCCAACTCGACCAGGGCGTAACGATGATCCATGAAGTCATTCGCGACGCAGATCCTGAAGATTCGGAACTTCACGCGATCGCTTACAATGCCCTGGGCCAATGCTACAGGCAGGCAGACAAGCCCAAAGAGGCCCTGTTGGCATTCCTGCATGTCGATGTTCTATACAGCTCGATCCCGGCTGCCCATGTCGAAGCACTCGAAAATCTGGCAGCCTTGTGGACATCGTTTGGCCAGGCTGGACGGGCCCGGGAGGCACGCGGGCTGCTGCGAGACCAGTACGGACGGGAATAGCTGAATTTCCTCCCCCGAGTACGACGGATCGACTTTACGGGGCCCAGCACCGAGGATTACACTGGGCGCTTCGTATTATGACCCATCATCCTCTCCGTGGAGATAAACATGCGGATGATCATCCCCTTGTTGAACCAGAAACGTACCATTTGGTGTTTGACGCTTGGGCTCCTAGTCGGCATCACGTGTGTAGCCACATCTGCGCTCGTTTCGGTGACCTGGGCTCAAGAAGATGCGGACGTTGTGGACGACGACGCGGGAGTGAACCCGCCGGCAGCCGCTCCCCGCCCGGCCGAAACCGAACCGGCGTCGACACCAGACGAGGAAAGAAAGAGCTATCTCCACTGGGCGTTGGGGTCCCTGGGTTGGTTCTACAGTATTGTCTTTCTGCTGCTGTCGTTCAGCCTGGTCGCGCTGTTTGTCATGAACCTGTTGACGGCCCGGCGGGAAAACATCGTTCCCACCCAACTGATCGAGGGATTTGAAGAGCACCTCAACAACAAGCAGTACCAGGAGGCGTACGAATTGGCAAAGAATGACGACTCGTTTTTGGGTCAGGTGCTCTCAGCAGGGTTGGCCAAGTTGTCAGCAGGCTACAGCCCGGCCATTGAGGCCATGCAAGAAGTCGGTGAAGAAGAAACTATGAAACTCGAGCACAAACTGAGCTACATGGCGCTGATTGGCACAATCAGTCCCATGATTGGTTTGTTGGGTACCGTTCAAGGTATGATTGCTTCGTTTAACGTGATTGCCTTTGCAACAATGGCACCCAAACCGAAAGACCTGGCCGAAGGGATCGCAACCGCTCTGTTCACAACGCTGGTTGGCCTCGCCGTGGCAATTCCCGCGATTGCTGCTTACAACATCCTCCGCAATCGGATCGCACGGCTGGTGTTGGAAGTTGGTATCATAAGCGAAGGACTCATGAGCCGCTTTCAAAATGTGGGGACCAAGAAAAAAGACCTGGAATGAACTTGCCAACGCGTAACTCCCGGTCACCCCTGCATCGGCAACTTGGACAACTGGCGACGAGACAAAATCAAGGCATCCCCTCATGCGGATTCGCAAAAAACGACAATCCCACATCGACGAGGGCGATATGACGCCGATGATTGACATGACGTTTCAGTTGATCGCCTTCTTCATGGTGCTGATTAATTTTTCGGAAGTCGAGCAAAATCAAGAAATCAACCTGCCGTCAAGCGAACTGGCTAAACCGCCCGATGTTCCCTACGAAGAACCGCTCACCGTGCAAATGCTGGCGGATGGCACGATTCTGTTCGCAGGGGACAGGATGGACCCGCAAGGTCTCGGCTCAGCACTGCTGACCGAGGCTCAGATCATCCGCGCCCATGCCGAGAAACGACTTTCCGACGTGACCGTGGTGATCCGTGCCGACAAAGAGGCCAAAACGGGAGAAGTCCAAAAAATCATCCAGAAATGCCAGGACGCCGGATTCGACACCTTCGCGCTGCGTAGCCGACAAAGTAATGTCTCGACGTTGGCAACACCTTAGATGTTGGAATGGTAATCTCCCTGGATAGTCGTCCCCTCACGACCCACACAGTTCCAGTCGCATGAAAATTCGCCATACTGGTCGCGAAGACAAGATCGAGTTGCAGATGACACCGATGATCGACATCGTGTTTCTGCTGCTGATCTTCTTTATCATGACCTTTAAAATCGTACTCCCGGAGGGAGACTTCAACATTCGGATGCCCTCCCCCGCTTCGAATGTCACGGCACAGCCATCTGAAACACCCACGCTGATGCTGCGAATCACGGCAGACCCGAACGGTAAACTAGCTGGCTTGCAGCTTGATAACCAGCCGTTCGGAAACGGTCCGCAGGCGTTCGTCCAACTCCACGCATACATCCGCAGTTTAATCGCCGACGAGGGAGGACCAGGTTCTGCTGATGATCAAGAAATCGAGCTTGATTGCGATTACAATCTCGACTACGGCTACGTGGTGAAAGCCATTACCGCGATTACCGGTTACGTGGAGAACGGGCAGCAACACAAACTCATCGAACGAATCAAATTCTCCCCCCCCCAAAACCAATAGTGGTTGCTGTTGTTGCTGTTGTTGCCTTACGCCCGAGGGTGAAACGCATCGTGTACTTTTTTCAATCGCGTGTGATCGACGTGCGTGTAGATTTGGGTCGTGGCGATGCTGGCGTGACCTAACATCTCCTGAACTTGTCTCAGGTCAGCCCCCCCAGCGAGCAAATGTGTGGCAAAACTATGTCGTAACGAATGCGGGCTGAGTTCTTCTGCACAACCAACACGTGCCGCGTAAACTTTGAGCAACTCCCAGATCCGTTCCCGTCGTAACCGCCGCCCTCGGGAAGAGAGCAACAAAAAATCGGCTGGTGGTTTCCGTCGTGTGACCAACGCAGGGCGCTCCTGCTCAAGGTAGGCGGTAACGGCAGCTACAGCCGGCCCGCCGAGTGGAACCATCCGCTGCTTGTCACCTTTGCCATGGCAAAGACAGTGACGGTCTTTGAGGTGGACGTCGTGGAGACGAAGCCTGGACAGTTCCGAGACACGGCAACCCGTTGCGTAAAGCAATTCCAGGACCGCCCGGTCGCGTCGCCACCAGGTGTCACACTTTTGAGGCGATGCAAGAAGCACGCTAACTTCCTCCGACGAAAGCACCATCGGTACACGTTGCCACAATTTCCGCGTGCCCAGTAACTCAGCCTGGTTCTCCTGAAGCACTCCTTCGAGCTGAAGGTACCGAAAAAACATTTTGAGCGAAACCAGGTGGCGACTCACGCTAGCTGAGGCAAGTTGCTGATCGAGTAGCCAGGCCGGGTAGTGACCCAACTCGCCAATGGTCAACCCCTCCACCCGGCGATCTTCCAGCCAAGTAAAAAACCTGCATAGGTCGCGGTCGTAGGCGACCACCGTGTTCTCCGCCAAATGGCATTCGCTGCGCAAATAACGCACAAACAATTCTCGCCAACGCCGGGCGTTTTCTCTGGCCGCAGTGCGGCGCGGCTGGATCACCTTGCGCATACCCATCGGAACCCTCTCCGTTACCTGCAAAAGTACCTTGATACTTGTATCGTCCATCGAACTACCAAGATCCCACTCCTGATAGTGTTTGATCTGGGCATAACGGCTGGACGTCGAGTATGCTGGCGAAAAGTCGCATGGTTTACACCGTTTGGGTGACTTATCGCGAGAGGGTAAGGAGCCATTACAAACTGGCGAGGGTAGTTCGGCTTTCAGTTCTTTGACATTAAGCGGAATCCATGATGAACGTTTTGGTCGTAGGTGGAGCAGGTTATGTCGGCAGTCACGCTGTCCGATTACTCACCCGCGCCGGGTATACGGTTTGGGTCTACGACAACTGTCAGCGGGGGCACCGGGCAGCCGTCCCGGCCAACATACTAATCGAGGGTGATCTCCTGAATCATCAGCAACTGGTCGACGTGTTGCGGGAAAAATCGATCGACGCCGTGATGCACTTTGCGGCATTTGCGCTCGTGGGAGAATCGGTGTCAGATCCTGCCAGCTACTACCAAAACAACGTCGTTGGGGCATTGACCTTGCTGGACGCGATGCGCACCACCGACGTACGACGCATAGTGTTTTCCAGCACGTGTGCAACCTACGGAATCCCACAATCGGTGCCAATCTCCGAAGAACACCCGCAAATGCCTGTCAACCCGTACGGGTTCACCAAACTTGCCATTGAGTGGGCACTGCAAGATTATGCCCACGCCTATGACCTTGGCTTCGTGGCACTGCGGTATTTTAACGCCGCCGGTGCCAGTCCCGACGGCGACATTGGTGAGGATCACACACCCGAGTCACATCTCATTCCGCTGGTTCTCCAAACGGCGCTTGGGCAACGCAAGCACGTTACGATTTTTGGTGAGGACTATCCTACTGCCGACGGTACGTGTATCCGCGATTACATTCATGTGGACGACCTGGCTACTGCCCACATCAAAGCACTCGAACAGATCGCACCAGGTGTTCAACTGAAACTGAACTTGGGTACAGGTCGTGGCACCAGTGTCCGTTCAGTCATTGAGGCAAGCCAACGCGTCACTGGTCGGAAGATCCCGACGGTTATCGGTGACCGTCGAGCGGGTGATCCCCCTGAACTCGTGGCAGACAGCCGTCGCGCGCAGCGTCAACTCGATTGGGAACCCCAATACCTCGACTTGGAGCAGCTTGTGGAAACTGCCTGGCACTGGCACCACGCACATCCACATGGCTACGCAATATGATATTCAGAGAGGCTCGCTTCCGGAGTTCTCGATTTTTTCGCAAAACTGGATTTGGCGCCTCTACTTACCGACGGCGTTGACCTGACGAACATGCAAGACATTATTCTTGAGGAACCGTACGAGTTTGTCCCACCGGTCTACTCCAAATGGTGGCCAACCTTGATTCGGCCTTATCTGCGGCACTATCTCCGCACGCAGTGGGGTGTCAGCAAAGTCGACTGCCAGGAGGTGGACCGATTTCGCGCATCGATTGCGGCCGGCCACAGCATCATTCTTGCTCCCAACCACTGTCGACTTTCCGATCCGCTGGTACTGGGAGAACTTGCCCGGGAGGCGGGCTGCCATTTGTTTGCGATGGCGAGCTGGCACCTCTTCAAAGAGGGACTTTTTCAGCGATTCATGCTGCGTCGCATGGGGGCCTTTAGCGTGTACCGGGAAGGCAACGATCGTCATGCGGTCAACGAAGCGATCAATATCCTGACCAGCAACCGGCGTCCTCTCGTTTTGTTTCCCGAAGGTGCTGTCTCGCGGCATAATGATTTGCTCATGGACCTGATGGAGGGCCCGGCATTCATTGCCCGGCAGGCAGCCAAGCGGCGGGCGAAGGAATCCCCTCCCAGCAAAGTGGTGATTCATCCAGTCGCTATCCGATACTCATTTGATGGTGACCTCCAGGCGGCCCTGGGGCCCGTCCTGGACCGGTTCGAGGCCCGCTTCACCTGGCCACCGCAGCGTGATCGGTCACTCGTGGAACGCATCGTACGGCTTGGGGAGGCGTTGCTTTCACTCAAAGAAATCGAGTACCTCGGTGCTCCGCAAGCAGGCGAACCCTACGGACGTGCTGAACATCTCGTTGACAAAGTGCTCCATCAACTTGAAGAAGCGTGGAACGTGAAAGATCCCCCCACAGCAGTCGTTGCCCGCGTGAAAATGTTGCGGACGCTCATTCTTCCCGATTTGATCGAAAAGAAGGTAACCCCCGCAGAACGCGATCGTCGTTGGCGTCATCTCTCAGCCTGCTATTACGTTCAACAAATCGCCCACTACCCACGCGACTACATTCTGCGTGAAAAGAACTTGCCCGAAAGGGTACTGGAAACCGTAGAACGATTCGAAGAAGATTTCACCGATCAATCCGAGAAGCACTCTCCGCTCGACTGCACCATCAAAGTTGGCGAGGCCATTGAGGTTAATCCTAAACGGGACCGGCGCGCAGCCAACGACCCGATCACGGATACAATGGCCCGTCAAATTCAGGGAATGATCGACGAACTGGCAGCGAAACGGACGTTAGTCAAGGTTTGAGTTTCGTACGGGCAGAAGCCCCGGTTTAACGGCCCGCTGGCCAGGACGGCCAAGCAACGTCGTTTTACACCCCCTGCCGATTAGACTGCAGGCAAAACTCATCAAGACTCATCTGGCGAAGTTTCTCCCCGCTTAAGGATACTTTCCCGACGTTTCCGGTAATACCAGATCATGCGGTACACAATGGAATAGCTTGCATACGCGCAAACAAAACCAACGACACAGCCACCCACGCCGGGCAACTACGAAGGGAACACCGTTCGGATCCGCTCAGAGGTAGCGGAAATGACTTGTCATTTCCGGCATGGATTCGTTGGAAACGAGGGCAACCATACCGGCCAAAGCGTTGACGGGCTATCCGTACCAGGATTCAACCTGGTTTTTTCTGTGCTGCCGACAGGAGTGATTATGACTTTGCTATTTACTAAGTACACGAAGGCCCCAGACGCTAGAGCTTGACTTCCCAGACCGGTCGCTGGAGGATCTTGTTAGAAAGAGTGTACCGTTTATGTGGGCGAGAATTTTGTCTGGTAAACTCCAAGCTGTCAGATTAAGGCCTCGAGTTGACCTCGCCGGCATGTTGCACCGGATCTCCTCAGCCAGGACCGGTTGGCCAAAACTGGCCCTGCAGAGCCATTCACTTGTCCTGGGCCTGCTGCGACCAGGGTCACCCAAAACTGACCGATCGAGCCCCACCGCGGTCGGCTAACCGCCCGCACCGCCCTTAGAATTGTCAGGGCTCCCGCTTGAAATGCCCCGGCTCGGGCTGCCCTCTTTCTCACAACCTTGAGGCTACCACTTTGTGTAAAAATCTGAGATAACCAGGGGGGAGTTCCATCGGCAGGCTGGGTATCACCGGTAGTCCCCAATGGAACTGGTCTCCGGGTACTCCCTGCGGTCGGAACCGGGCGGACATTTCCGGGCCGACCAGTTGGGACAACACTTTCAACTTCAAAACCAGGCTGACATACTTTGGAAGGGCACGATGCGACAAACACAAATCAGCATGCCAACACCAGTCATTCCCCTTGGTGAATTGGCAGAAGGTCAAGAAGCCGATTTCTTTGCCCTTTTGTCACAAAAGGAAGAGCTGACCACTCGAGACGGAAAACCTTATTTTCGCGTTGCTTTCCGCGATGCCCACCGCGAAGTCAGTTTCCCGATCTGGTCAGACACCCCACTGGCAGAAACTTGCCGCCAAGAATGGCAAGTCGGCGAATTCTACAAATTGCGGGCTGTGTTGCGAGAAAGCAATTATGGTCCGCAACTGGAGATTCATAAAATCCGACTGGTTGAAAATTCAGATCGTGAGGACGGATTTGACCCGCTTATGTGCCAACCGAAATCTCGGTTTGATGCACAACAAATGTTCAATGAGCTTGTCGTGATCGCAGAGAGAGAAATCGCGGATCAAGAACTGCGGGCGCTAGTTCTCGGTATCCTCAATGAGCATCACGAGCTGTTGCTGTGGCTGCCAGCGGCCAAACGAAATCATCACGCATACATAGCAGGATTTCTGGAACACGTATTAAATGTAACGCGAACGTGTTGTCATTTGGCCGAAAAATACGCCGACTTGTATGACGACCTGCAACCGCCACTCAACAAAGATGTGGTCGTTGCGGGAGCCGTCCTCCACGACATTGGAAAAATCCGCGAACTCGAAATTGGTCCGGCTGGTGCCGAGTATACCGCCGAAGGAACGTTGCTCGGCCACATTCTTCAAGGTCGCGACATCATCCGTGAAACCGCTGCCAATCACCATGTCGACGCGGAAACACTACTGCGGCTGGAACACGTGATCGTGGCCCATCAACGCCTACCCGAATGGGGATCACCCAAACCCCCAATGACACCCGAAGCCCTTATCGTGCACTATGCCGACGACCTGGACGCCAAGCTGGCAATGATGGTCACCGTTTTGAAAGAAGATACCGGCGCGGGAGAAGTCTTCTCACATCGCAATGCGATGAGACAAAGTGTTTACCGAGGTAAGTCGGACCTCGTAGATGCTGGCTGACGAAGCGATAGTTGGAAACGCTGCCCATCATGCTATGTTCTACCGATCGCTCCTCGAGCGAGTACCCATTTACTCGTATTCCAAGCGGATGATCTGACGATGGTCGTTTAACAGCGAACTCTCCTGCCGGGCCGTAAGTTGGCGGTCATCAGCGGGTCTAATAGTATCGGCATCCTTGATCGCCGTCGATTGATCGATGACGTAGTGGGCAACATTGTATAAGTCGTCCAGAAGTTGCTGTGGATCGGTCCTGCAATGGGCGACTTCCATTTCCTGCCGTTCAAAGGCTTCAAGCCCCGTGGTGCACAATTGATAAAACCCCGCGCCGACTGCAGTGATACGAAAGTCGATCCAGAGAAAAAGAGGCAGGTTTTCGCGGGTCATCTGGCCTGTTTGCTCCGCAAAGGCGGCAGGCTGGTGAATCAGTCCGGCCGGCCCCCAGACGATTCCCAGTGCTGCAACGGAATCGGCAACGGCACTGGTCAGCAGAGTCAGCCGTAACCCTTTCTCGACCGGGTCGCGCCCTTCGTCAATAAGCGTGATCAACAAGTGTGCCTGATGCTGAGCAACTGCGTCGGCAGCTTGCGGCCAATACCAGGCCATTTCGCAAGGCCCGACCAACTGAGCTGCTGGAATCGGATGTCCCACTCGGGCCAGCAGGACGGTGGCATCCCCCCAACTAAAGGTGATGATCGCGTCGGTCTGACCGGTAATCCGAAGTTGCGGGTCACCACAATCCTGCCTGGCGACCGTGGAAACCACGGCCTCGGCGTCAGGCAATTCATCGTTGGCCATAGCGATTAACGACAGCCAGGTGGTTTTGCGACTCGTCATGAAAAAACCCTGCGTGCTTGAGCGACGCGGGCCCGACCTGCATGATCGGGGATGGTCTGCTCAAAAACGAGATGCCGATTCGCCGCGATAATTGCCTCAACCTGGGGAGCGATCATCGGGCTGATCTCGATCAGCAATCTCGCACCCTCAACAAGGCGATCTGTGGCTTCGGAAACCAGTCGCTCGACCAACTCCGTCCCCCGAGCGCCAGCATGGAGTGCGAGGTGCGGTTCGTGTTCGCGGACGTCTACCGGCAACTGGGCCATTTCTGCGGTCGATACGTAAGGAGGATTGCTGAGAATGTAGTCAAATTGTTTGTCTGTGGGTACTGCAGCGAACAAATCGCTGTGAAGCAACTCCATGCGATCGAGTACGTCGTGTTGTTGGGCATTATGCCGCGCGATTTCAAGTGCTGCATCACTCACGTCGATGGCTGTAACCTGGGCGTGCGGAATGTGTTTTGCAGCACAGACTGCCAGAACTCCGCTACCAGTGCCGACATCAGCGACTTGGACTGTTCGATCTGCCGCCGGATGCTGTTTGACGAGATCTAGTACAGCCACAATGACCATCTCGGTCTCTGGCCGAGGGATCAGTACGTCAGGTGTGACGTGGAATTCAAGCGAGTAGAACTCGCGTTTGCCAACCAGATACGCCACGGGAGTCCCGTCTGCCCGTTTCCTTACGAGTTCACGGTAGGCAATCCGTATTGCTTCGTCTACCTCTTCAGCAAATGAAGTGTAAAGTTCGACCCGCGAGCAGTCGCGAACCTTGGCCAGTAAGATCTCTGCCTCCAGGCGCGGGGATTCCGAACCCCGCTCGGCAAAAAACTTTGTCGTCCAGGTGAGGAGGCGCCCAATCGTCCATGGCTGATCTTCCGACATGGTGAACTAAACTACCGGGTTCGGAGTGTACTGGATCGTCCCTGGTCAACGCAACCGAACAGCTTCGCAAAAATACCGAAAGGAATTCTTCACGACGTTTTTTCTGATCGATTGTAATCTTGGTATTTTCGTTTCCTAATCCATACCACCCATCTGAACGCGGAGTTGTTGGCGGTCATAGTCAACCAGCGCATCTGTCACGGGTTGCAAGTCCCCGCCCAGTACTTGATCAAGCTTGTAGAGATCGAATCCAATGCGATGGTCGGTGATCCGATTCTGGGGGAAATTGTAGGTGCGAATTCGTTGACTCCGGTCTCCCGAGCCAATGAGGGATTTGCGCTCTTGGGCCCGTTTCTGATGTTCTTCCTGAAGTTTACAGTCGTAGAGCCGCGCCGCCAGTTCTCGCAGCGCCTTAGCCTTGTTCTTGTGCTGGCTTTTCTCATCCTGGCACTGCACGACAATTCCGGACTCGTGATGCGTAAGCCGCACGGCCGATGCGGTCTTGTTCACATGTTGCCCACCCGGTCCACTGGCGTGGAAGATATCAAGCCGATAGTCATCCTGGTTGAGGTCAATCTCCACCTCTTCCGGTTCCAGCATAACTGCCACCGTAGCAGCAGAAGTATGAATTCTCCCCTGAGCCTCGGTCTCGGGCACGCGTTGCACGCGATGCCCGCCACTTTCATACCGCAACTCGCGATAGCAACTATCACCTCCAATAGCAAGCGATATTTCTTTGAAACCGCCGAGTTCAGTGGGATGATGGGTCAGGATTTCCATTTTCCAACCTTTTGATTCGGCATGACGCTTGTACATCTCGTACAAGTCGCGTGCAAACAAAGCTGCCTCATCACCGCCAGTTCCGGCGCGAATCTCCATAATGAGCTTTACTCGATTCGCATCCTCTCCCCCGATTGTCAATTCGAGCAACTCGTTCCAAAGTTGCTCGCGTTCGGACTGCAGTTGCTCGAGTTCCACTTTAGCCAGTTGGCGCATTTCTTCGTCCTCGCCAGCAACCATTTCCTCCATCTCGCTAATCTCGTTATGAAGCTGTTTAAAGCGGCGGTACTTGGTGGCCAGCTTCGTAAGCGACCCATGCTCGCGGGCAGTGGATGCAAGCCGCCTTGCATTGCCCAGGACCTCGGGATCGAACAGGTCTTTTTCAAGCTGTTCGAAGCGAGCCAGTTTTTGTTCCAGTAGATCGCGCATAGGAAGTCTTCATTCGCGTCGCTTAATGGCTTGGGATTCCCAATGACCGCCACCTTGTCAGGTGAGTTCTACACCCGTTGACCGCCAAGTCGAGCCTGGCCAGCCATGGTGCTGACCCAGAATGCCAGCTTGGCGCAGAAAACCGAACGACGACACAGATTCTACGAGAACTAACATCACAGAGCTACGCGACTGCCTACCGCACCCAACTGGGGGGCTATTTGTCCTTGTCAGCTGACTTGGATTTTTTGCCGCGTTTGAGACTCGCGTAACCGGCTGCGGAGAATTTCTTCTTGAATTTATCGATCCGGCCAGCCGTATCTGCAAACTTCAGATTGCCCGTGTAGAACGGGTGGCATTGATCGCAAATGTCGACCTTCAGTTCCTTTCGAGTGCTGCGTGTCACGAATTTGTTCCCACAGCCACACGATACCTGGGTCTCGAAATACTTGGGGTGGATGCCTTCTTTCATCGGCCTGGTCTCTACAACTTGTTTGTGCGTTGGAATCTTGACTTGTTTATTTTCAACCTCGATCTCGCTGCCGAGATCGGAAGCGTTACCGCCAAATATCGCGAATCTACTAGCATACTCTGCCCCTGGCCGGGCAGCAAGGCCGCAACGGCCTCAGCTGACGACCCCCTCCCTAAACCGACCAGAACAGCCCACTCCGGGGCAAGAGACGACGGCCAGGGCAGGTCTACCAGGAGCCTATTCAGGATGAGTTGCACGGTAGGGAAGGCAACCATCGAGAGGATGACCAGGACCCCAAAACCAATACCAACCATCTCTGCTATTTTCCAGCTTCTGACCACGGCGACGGCCATGCCACCACCCGACTCCAAGCGGAATACTTCGCTGGCAAACAAGGTAATCTGCTAGTCAGCTCACCACCAGAAAGGCTGGTCCAGGCAGTTGGGTCGCTTCCCAGACCACTCTTGAATCGAACGCAATCAACCGGGGGGAAAATTGCGATCGTTACGACCAAGGCACGGAGAATCGTCTGGTCAGCAGGACACACCCCGTCAGACCCAAACATCCTTCACGGGGCATCAGACAGAAGAAATGAGGCGACGCTACCGGCATCTGTTTCCGGAGGATAGGGTAGGGGCCATCTCGGTCTTGTCTTATAATGGAGGTTCTTTTCGTTTGCCAGTTCGGAGGCGGGCTTGAAGGAGATTTCGAACCTATTCTCTCCGCCGGGTTTCACTTCACCCTTGTAGTCGTCTCCGATTTGCTGCCGAGCATCGGCACTGGGAAAAAAGCGATCGAGCCGGGGGTAGGATGCAAGGGATTTGGCGTGCTCGAGAATCCTGCCCTTGATGACCATGGACTCCTCATCGTCGGCGTAGAGGTTATGGGCCGAGTGACAGAATAGGCCGAGAAGAACAGCCGCGACGACGATTTGTTGTCTCATGGCATCTGCTTACCAATACTCCTCATCATCCGGAGCGAATCGCACGACCTGTTTCCAGAGCGTGCGGTCTTGCCGGTATGGGTCATGGTCGAAAAAAGGATGGAGCTTGTTCTTCGGATAAATGTCCACAACATTAAATCCGCGAATTCTCAGCGTGTACGGGGCGCCATGGACTGTGGTTTTGACGGTCTAGTCGGTGATAGGAAACCTAATCTGGATCTCTTCTCCGGCCTGGACCGAGCAGATATCGAGGTACCGTCCGTCCCAGCCGCATTGCCTTCGCAGGGCTTCGACGTTGCAGGTGACACTGCTCGGATCTTCGACCCAAAATGGGATGCGTACGAGCAAGCGGAGTTGTTTCTCGACATGAATGTCGACGCGGCCGCCAAACGGCAGGTGGCTGTTGACATCGGCCCATTGAGAAGCACGGTTCATCAAAAGATTGACTCGCAGCTCCCCATCTCGGTGTGTGAGTATGTGTCGCCATGCGTGAAACAACCCTCGGTTGCCGTTACCAGTGCAGCAATGGGAGGAAACCGGCTGGAAAAATCCGTTCACGGCGATCATGCCATTGAATGTGCCGACCATTCTCTGGGGCACCTGATCGGCGGTTTCATAAGGCTCGTCAATCGGCTCGCTGCCGGGCTGCTCGTCGGCAATTCGCTGGGCGAACCAGCCGTCGACCACCTGCGCCTCGGCGAGCAGATTTCTGGTGTATCGCTCGACATCTTCCCAGTAATCACCGACACCGTGGTTGGAAAGCTTGGAGGCGAGCATCACCATATCGCCGATCCCGCATGGCTCGGAGTTTGCGTGGCTGGCGGGAATGCCCTCTGGGAACCATCCCAGGTAATTGTTACCCGCCTGGCGGCCGAATTCGTAAGCCTTGCGAATCGTCTCGAGCAACTCATCGTCGTCGGTCGCCAAGGCCCATTCCAAGAGCCCGTTCAGGTCCATCGTTGTGCCGTGGAAGTGGGTTCCGGGGCCAGACCAATCCCAGTCGCCGTTTTCCTTCAGAATCTTGGCGGGTCCAAGCCAATAGCGGGCAAAGCCATCGCCAAACTCCCTCGCAGGGGGATATCCGGTCATGCAGTAGTAGCGTGCCAGCCCCGCAAACACGGTCGACTGGGACGTCACCGCCGTGCCCCGGGTCGACACCGGCTCGTCCAGCGGCACGTTCCCGTCGTAAAAGTGGCGAGGCAGAAAGAGGCAGTCATCTTTGCGGATGGCGATGCGGAGCAAGCCGTCGATCATCCTCTCGATGCGATTCTGGAGCACCTGATCGGCCGGATTGCGGGCGTACCAGGAGACCAAACAGAGGAGTGTTCGTCCGTTCGGTCCGACATCAAACACCTGCTCGACGCCCGGCTCGGTCCAAGGGGTCGTGGAATCCTTGGCCCCGACCCACGGCTGACCTTTGACAGGAATGTAGTAGAGTCCGTCTTCGCCCAGCATGCGGAACATCGTCTCCATCATCTTCTTGTCGACGTGGATGTTAAACGTGCTGCCGGACATGGTGCGGGCGTGCGGCAATTCCCGCATCCACTTGTGTTGCCCGCCGTTGTAAGCGTGGTAGCTGTGTTTCATGATCACTTTTCCCGACTTGGGATTTCCAATCCACCCGTAGCATTGGTAGTCGGCCCTGGGGTCGGCGATGGTGGTTATTCCATGGACCGCCAGCCTGCCGCGCTCCGCCAGGTCGAGCGTGTCGGGAATCATGGCTTCGTAGTATTCGCCTTGAAACGGGGGATAGGTAACCTCCTCAATCTCATCGCGGACGTACCAGAGGCCCGACCCCGTGAGACTCTCCTTGGATCGAATGGGTGCCATCCGCCGAGTCGCCACCGGCTGGCCGCCGGGCGTCTCTCCAAACTCCAGCACGAGATTCGGATTCTCGATATAGCCGAGTCCTTTGCTGGCCGGCAGCTTGGAGACGACCACGTGGTCGAGAATCAATCGCTTGTCGGCCGCTTGCCACCCGTTGGCTTGGATCGTGATAGGAAACTGACTGCCCGGCCCTTTGGCCCAGGTGCGGAGAATCCATTTGTCGCGATCATTGCCACCGCTGAAGCGAATCGGCCGGTAGCCATTTCCATCGTCATATTCCCAACTGAGCGACCGGTCGGTCTTGAGCCGCATGCGGAGAAGTAGCGGCTGATTTATTGGGTAGTCCGGCACATCGGTGGCGATGCCCGCATCGCTGCTGAGCGGCCCGGTGGCATGCCCGCTGGTGCTAGTCGTCAGGTTCAATCCTTTGCTGTTCGCAAAGGCGGCGGACGCCCCCTGCAGCGCGAATGCTCGCTGATTGGTGCTCCCCACTGCGCCGGCGGTAGCGCTCAAACCGAAGTAGTGAGGAGCGTGTTGGGGAACGAGCACGCGGAATTCAATTTCGTAAGTTACCTCGCCGCTACTGGGAATCGCAAACTTCGATTCGATTGCGGTAACATTCCAGGCGTCGGCCCCCGTGAGCACCACGTGGCCCTCGCCATCCAGCGCGACGCTACCGCCGGTGGCCGTGACGCGCCACTTCTGAGTGTCGGGCGGATCACCGGCGCTGCCTGAGAAGTCGTCTTCGAATACCACCTCTGCAAGGCACGGCGCCGCGACACAGGACAAGAACGTGTAACAGGCAAGCAGATAAGGAGCAGCTTGGCGCGACATCTGGAATGCTTAGAAGCCCCAGACTAGAAATTCCCATTGAGGTTGAGCCTGAAACTTATCCAGGCTCGCAGTGACGCGATTATAATCCGGGATTCCCCATATGGGTCAGCCGGGAACCGCCCCCGGCACGATTCGGTCCTATTGTAACCGCTGCGCCCCCTTGTCTAGCGCGTCGTGATTTTTTT
>Ga0310121_10000074_pt1 | contig 93403 bp, 89 predicted proteins | sample CB27_Tmax_986_MG_FD_203504 | JGI IMG/M metagenome (GOLD analysis project Ga0310121, IMG submission 203504) | Marine microbial communities from Western Arctic Ocean, Canada - CB27_Tmax_986 | ecosystem: Environmental > Aquatic > Marine > Oceanic | place: Canada: Western Arctic Ocean | collected... | reverse complement strand
CGACCTTCTTATCGGCCGGGATCGAGTCTTCGAGGTTGCCGAGCAGAATGTCGACGTCCTGCACCATCTTGGGCACGCGATCGCGCAGCTTGGGGTTGGCGGGGTCGAAGAAGTGGATGTTGCGCGATGGCAGCGCCGGGATCTCGCTGAGTGGAGCCGGGGCACCGACCGCCTTGGGTCGCAAGAAGTCTCGGGGGTCGCGCATGGCGTCGCTCCTTTGAACTGGATCCGCGTAACGTCGAATGGAAGCCGGGCCTGAATGGCTGAACGAATTCGCGTGGATGCCAGGAGAGAGTCTACCGGCTAGGCTCCGCCACGAAACTCGCTTGCACGGGTAGGACCTGAACGGAGCGCAACATGGCGGCGACGATGGAACTGGGCGTGGTCTTTCCGCAGAACGAGATCGGCACCGATCCGGTCGCGGTCAAGGATTACGCCCAAGCCGCCGAGCAACTCGGCTTCACCCACCTCGTCATATACGACCACGTGCTGGGGGCCGATCGCGACCGGCCAGGCGGCTTCAGCGGTCCCTACGACAAGGACACGCCGTTCCACGAGCCGTTCGTGACGTTTGGCTACCTCGCCGCTCACACCTCCACGATCCAGTTCGTAACCTGCGTCATCATCCTGCCGCAGCGGCAGACCGCCCTCGCCGCCAAGCAGGCGGCCCAAGTCGATCTGCTCTCCGGCGGGCGGCTAACGCTGGGCGTCGGCACCGGCTGGAACGCCATCGAATACGAGGCGCTGAACGAGAACTTCCACAACCGCGGCAAGCGCCAGGAGGAGCAAGTGGCGCTGATGCGCGAGCTGTGGACGAAAGACGTGATCGACTTCGAGGGCCACTGGCATCGCGTCAACAAGGCTGGCATCAACCCGCGCCCCGCGCGCCCGATCCCGATCTGGTTCGGCGGCAGTCACCCGGCCGTGCTGGAACGCGCGGCGCGCATCGGTGACGGCTGGATGCCCGTCATGCCGCCCAACGACGACGCCACACAAGCGATGGAGACGCTGCGAAGCCACCGCTCCGAGAACGGCAAAGATATGGCTGACTTTGGGGTGCAGGCGCAGGCACAGATCCGCGGCGGCAATCCCGACCTCTGGCGGACGCACGCCGAGACCTGGCGCGAGATGGGCGCCACGCACCTCGCGATCGCCACGATGGGCGCGGGTCTGGAATCGCCGCAGGATCACATCGACGCGATCCGCGGCTACAAGGAAGCCCTGGGCTAGTGGCCCGGGCTACCGACGCCCGGCTAATGGCGGGGCTTGCGGATCGGTTTACCGGACCGGGCCTCCAGCAAGGGCTTAGCTCCAGTCAGCAAGCGACGCTCATGCTGGCCGCAAAGCGCTTGGACCGAACTAGTGCCCGATCTGGCCTTGAACTTTCCAAGGCCAGTAGGTCGCAGCGGCTGCCATGGTCCGTGCGCGCGATGCAGCGCATCATCTCAGTCCCGCCCCTCACGGACGACGGCCAGATCCTCGTCGGCGAGCAGGCGTCAGTTCTTTTTGCCCGCAAACGGGATCTGGTACCAGGCCTTCATCGGTCCCTTGTTCTTGAACGGGTTGAGCCACTCCCAGCCCGCCATCTGGGGACGTTCCGTATCGGCCGACTTGCCCAGCTTAAAGACCATCGACTTCTGGCCCGTCCGGTAGAAGCAGAAGACCTTGCCGTTCACGGTCAGGGCTTCAGAGCTCATCATCTTGCCGGGCTCGACGTCGGCGGCGACGAATGCGTCGACGATCTCGTCGTAGCAAGACTCTTCACGACTCATCGGCAGCTCTCCATCGACGGCTATCCGGCACCCGCGATGCCGTCGGCTTAGACGCAGCGACAGGCGTTCGAACCTAGCGCCGCCGACGATTAATTCCCCTCCAGACCGTCCCAGTTCGGCACGGGCGAATCACGGAAAAGCGCGCGGCGCACCCGACGCGCCCAGTCAGGAGTGGATCATGGCGGACCTTGGCGGACGAACCGCGCTCGTCACCGCTCAACGGATCTACGTCAATGGTGGCGGCTTCTAGCCAGCGCTAGCCCGCGCCGTTCGCAGCGATCAGCTCGTCCAACGAGCGCCATTCGCGGCCCAACGACTCCGCCACCCCCTGGTGGGTAATGACGCCGCGGTAGGCGTTGACTGCCCGATGCAGCTCCGGGTGGCGAGCGACCGCTTCTTCGAAGCCGTAGTTGGCCACGGTCAGGATGAAGGGCAGCGTGCGAATCGTCAGCGCGCTCGACGAGGTGCGCGGCACGGACCCGGGCATGTTCGGCACGGCGTAGTGAACGACCCCCTCCTCAACGTAGATCGGGTTGAGATGATCGGTCGGGCGGGTCGTCTCGACGCAGCCCCCCTGGTCGACGGCGACATCGACGATCACTGCGCCGGGGCCCATGGAGCGCACCATCTCCCGCGTGATGACGACCGGCGCGCGGCGACCCTCGACCAATACCGCGCCGACCAGGACGTCGGCTCCCTTGACGACCCGCTCCAGCGCGCGCGGGCTGGAGAGCAACGTCTCGATTCGCCCCTGGTAGTGCTCCTCCAGAACGCGTAGTTGGTCCTCCGCGATCGAAGCCACGGTGACCCGCGCGCCCGCCCCCACCGCCGCCCGCACCGCATTCGATCCGACATTACCCGAGCCCACAATCACGACGTGCGCCGGCGGCACGCCCGGTAGTCCGCCCAAGAGCAGTCCACGGCCCGGTCCGGGCCGCTTGAGATGATGGCCCGCGATCTCGACGGCCATGCGGCCGGCGATCTCCGACATCGGCGCCAGGAGCGGCAGGAAGCCGTCGTCCCGGCGCACGGTTTCATAGCCGATCGCGATGCAGCGCGAGCGCAGAACGGCGTCGGTTACATGCGGCTCGGCCGCGAGGTGCAAGTAGGTGAAGAGCAGCTGGCCCTCCCGTAGCAGCTCGTATTCGGAGGGCTGTGGTTCCTTGACCTCGCAGACCAACTCGACCTGGGCGTAGACCTCCTCGGGCGTTTCGACGAGCTCGGCGCCGGCCTCGCGATACTGATCATCGCTGTAGTTCGATCCCACGCCGGCGCCGGTCTCGACGATCACCTCGTGGCCCGCCTGCGTGATCTCGGCAACGCCGTCCGGCGTCAGCGCGACCCGGTATTCCTCCAGCTTGGTCTCTTTCACAGTCCCAACGTGCATGAGGCCCCCTCCACTACGGTCTGGTCATCCTGCTTCAGCGTATCGCGTGCTTCGTCGCGAGGTAGGTGGTGGTACGGGCTTTGGGTCGATCCGATTTTCAATGCCGCGCTTCGCGCAGGACGCGCTCGGCCTCCGCGACGGCGTCCTGCGCGCTACCGTTGCCGGCGGTGGACGCGTTGAGCTGGCCGGGCAAAGCGCGCAGTGCGGCGTCTCGACGTTGCTCCAGCGCCTCATACGCGGCGATGAGATCGGCGATCTGTCCGCGCAGCCGTTCGATGTTCCCGGTGACCGTGGCGATCGCATCTTCGCTGGCGCGCGTCGCGCGAAGCCGACGCAGATCGACGCGACGCGCCTGCAGGTTCGCGCGCAACTCCCGCACCCGCGTGCGCAGCAGTTCGCGCTCGGCTTCGAACTGGTCAGCCAGGTGCTGACGCGGCGTACGCCCGGCCGCTTGCGCGGCGCGTAGCGCCTCCGGCTCCAGCCAAGGGTCAGGGCGGCTCTCTGGAGCCTGATCAGCGCCTCCGTCATGCGACATGCGATCAGCTCCCCTGCACGACGAGGCTGGTGTGGTGCAGGATCATCTTCCAACCGCCGCGCTCGTGCACGAACGCGTTCGTGGTGGCGATTGGGCTGCCGGCGACAAACTCGCGGCCGGAGACGATCGCGGTGCCGTCGAGCACTGTCGCTCGGCGAGCCGCGCTGACGATCTTCGGCTGCTGTTCGTTGCCCAGGATGGAACGCCAGGACTCCATCACGGCATCACGACCTTCGAGCGGATTCCAGCCGGGATGGACACAGGTAACGTCGGAGCGCGACGACCAGACCTGTTCCATCGCAGCCAAGTCTTTGCTGTTGAAGGCCGCATAAAACGCGGCGTTGCACGCAAGCACCGCAGCTTCGACCTCGCCCGGTGATGCATCGTCTTGCGCCCGGTCGGCGGCCGCCTCGTCTGGTAATCGGTCCCCGGTCGACTCGGCCACGCGGCACCCCCGGCCGCATTCTAGCGGCGATCTAATGCGGGCGAGCAATGGCGCTTCTGCTCTTTCCCACAAGCACGCGGTGACTAACCATGTCGGGACGATGCCAATCATCATCGGGGTCACGGGATCAATCGCGGCCGGCAAGAGCCTGCTCTGCCGGTATCTCGTCGAGCGCCACGGCGCCGTCCACGCCGACGCCGACACGATGGTGCATCGCATGTACGACCCCGGCAAGCCTGCCTTCGACCGCATCGTCTCCAGCTTCGGCGATGACGTGGTGGGCGCCGACGGCCTGATCGATCGACGGGTGCTGGGCGGCAAGGTCTTCGGCGATGCCGACAAAATGGCGGCGCTGCGCGTCGCGATCGGGGACATCCCGGCCGAACTCTTCGAGCTGATGGCGCACTGGCGCGAAACGCTGGCCGACGACCGTGTCGCAGTGCTGGAGGCCGTCAATCTCTTCGAAGGGGAATACATGCGACGCATCGATGTCGGCTGGCTCGCAGCCGTGGACGACTCGACGGCAGTGACCCGTTTGATGGCCCGCAACAACTTTAGCCGCGAGCAGGCCGAACAACGACTGGCGTCGGCGCGTCCCTGGCAGACGCGCGCAACCGCCGCAGATCACGTCTTTCACAACGACGCGACGGAGGACGTACTGCGCAGCGAGGTCGATCAGGTGTTCCGTGAGACCGCGGACGCGGCCCGCGCCGGCAGCCTCCGCCCCGCGCGCTGGCAGGCGTGGCGCCGCACGCAACCGGCGCCCAAGAACGACGACCTACCGCCGGACGAACGCGCCTAGCACCGCTCGTCTGCGCCCAGTCCTCGGACTGTCTATGCGGCTAGGAATGCGGGCCGCGTGCTCGCGATCCTCGTGCGGCGCGCTGCCGCGGCACCCGCCGTGACGACGCTCCAAAGGCGCCGGCCAGTCGCTCCCAGGCATCGCCCGAGTAGCTCATAAGAAGCAGCGCGATCACGCTGGCGCTCCAAGTGCGGTCCGGCGCGCCAATGTCGTCCAGCGCGGCGTCGTAGGGATCCGTCGTCAGCATGCCGACATCGAAGTGCAGGATACTGACCAGCGTCAGCAACAGCAGCGAAACCAGCGCCACGGGGTGCGCCAGGAAGTGCGACCAGGCCCGCCAGAGCACCGCGATGAACACGAGCGGAATGAAGAAAGCGACGTAGTCGGCGGCGGACATCGTCACCTCCCCACCCAGCCTCGCTCCGCTGACGGTTCCGCAAAGTCAGCCGCGAATCGCAGCGGCCCACTCAGCATACCGCCACTTCCGGGCAGGACCGCCCGGATTCGGCCCGATCAGCCGCAGTCCAGATCCGAGACGCCCGCGCTTGGCCTAGGAAACCGAACGGACCGGGAAGCTCGTAGGTCATGCGATGGACGAGCGGACCGCCGATCTACGCCACTCAGCTCTGATTCGCTGGATCGCCCAACGGTCAGAAGCCCTACCTCAGAGGTGGCGGTGAACGAGGCGAGCCCGCACAGGCCGCGGTAGAGGACGTGGGAAATGCGCAAGAAGAGCTGGGGGATCGGGGCGCTGGCGCTGAGCGGGGCGATCGTTCTCGCCGCCTGTGGCGGTGGCGGCTCCGCCGATGTAGACCCAGGCGGTCAGGGCACCACCGTCGTCAACGACAGCGGCGAAGAACGCCAGGATCGCGCAAACTCCCGCTCGGGCGACTCGAGCGGGGTGATCGTCGAGGAGTTGGTCGACCAGAGTCCGCCGCCGCAGGTCGGCGACGCCGATCGCGCGCTGTTCCTGCCCGTGGAGGCGACGGTGACGGAGTTCGGCGACGAAATCATCCGCAGCGAGATCCGGCCCTTCTACGGACGACGTTGGCGCATCGACTGGGGAGTTCGTCTGGTCGAGTTCATCGAACTGACGCCGGGCGGGCCGCCTCGCGACGGCATCCCATCGATCGATCAGCCACGCTTCTTCAGCACGGCCGACGCGCTGGCCAGCGCGAAGGCCAGCAGCCCGGTGATCCAGTTCGAGGTCAATGGCGACGTGCGGGCCTACCCGCTCGACATCCTGATCTGGCACGAGATCGTGAACGATGTCGTGGGCGGAATCCCGGTCGCCGTGACCTATTGCCCGCTCTGCAACACCGCGATCGCCTACGACCGGCGCGTGGAGGGCAAGACCTTCGAGTTCGGCGTCTCTGGGCTGCTGCGCAACAGCGACCTGGTCATGTACGACCGCAGCACGGAGAGTCTCTGGCAGCAGATCGGCGGCAAGGCGATCGTGGGCAGCATGGTAGGCGCCCGCCTGACGCCGTTGGCAGCGCCGATCGTGTCGTTAGGGCAGTTCGCCGCGAGCTTCCCGGACGGGCTCGTCATGTCACGCGAGACGGGCTTCAGCGCTCCCTACGGCCGGCTGCCCGGCGCCTACGTTGGCTACGACACGGACGACACGCCGTTCCTCTTCAACGGGGACCGCGACAACCGGCTGGATGCCACAGCGCGCGTCGTTGCGCTTGAGGCGGGCGGAGAGCCGATCGCCTACCCCTTCTCGCTGCTGGAAGAGGTGGGCGCGTTCAACGACGTGCGCGGCGGCGAGGAATTGGTCGTCTTCTGGATCGCCGGCGCGCAGTCCGCGCTGGATAGCTCGGATCTGACGGAGAGCCGGGATGTCGGCTCGACGGGCGTGTTCCGGCGCGGGCTCAATGGCCAGACGCTGACCTTCGAACCCAACCCCAACGATCCGGGCGTGACGTTCATCGACATCGAGACGGGGTCGGTCTGGAACATATTCGGCAAAGCCGTGGCGGGGGAGTTGGCCGGGAGCGAACTAGAAGCTGTCATCCATGGCAACCACTTCTGGTTCTCGTGGTCCGCATTTGAGCCGGATGTGACACTGATCACCACCCTTGGCACGCCCTAGCCGATGGACCCAGCGCCGTAGCCGGTCGCGGTAACACCAGCGTGCTTCTGATAGCTCGGAGGGCCCGGTAGGATCAACGTCTGGGGCGGCGCGGCGATAGGTCGGCAATTGAACTCGCCGGAGACGCCGGGGGTGACACGGCGGGTTGAGGAGCAAGCATGTCCAGGATCGGCCGCAGCGCACGGACGCGAGAACAGCGGCTGGCCCGACGACGGGCCGACGTGCAAGGCTTCGACCGGGGAGGCGGACGACGCTCGATCTTCCGCTCTCGCTACGCCAAGATCTTCTACATCGTTGGGCTCGTGGGCTTGATGGGCAGCTTGCTGCCGTTGCTGCTGCTGGGCGGCGGCGGGCACCGCGATTCGGGCTCCACCTCCGGGGCCGGCGGCTCCGCGATTCGTCGTGTGGACGACCTGGACGCCGAGGGCATCGGTGCCGTGGTCAAACCCAGTTTCGACGCCCCACCGGCCGCGGCCCTGGATCCGACGCAGGACTACGTCGCGGTCTTCGAGCTGGAGAGCGGCACCGTCCGCATCCAGCTGTTCGACGACATCGCGCCGATTCACGCCAACAACCTAGTCTTCCTGATCGAAGAAGGGTTCTACGATGGGCTCACCTTCCATCGCGTGCTGGAGGGCGAGGTCGCGCAGACCGGCGATCCCAGCGCCACCAATAACGGCGACGCAGGCTACATCCTGCCGGACGAGGGCGTGCCGAGCCAGGACGAACCACTGACGCTCGGCGACGAGGGGCTGATCGCGATGGCCCGTACCAGGGCCGGGGCGTCCTCGTCACAATTCTTCATCACGCTCTCGCCGCAAGAGCAGCTCGACAGCCTCGGCTTCGTTCCCTTTGGTCGCGTCATCGAAGGCCTGGAGCTGGTGCGCGCGCTGACCCCGCGCAACCCGCTGGCGACGCCGCTGCCGGAGGCCGGCGACCGCATTCTCAGCGCCTCGATTGAGACGCTGCCGGCGGGCAGCGTCGAGCTGGAGCTGCCCACGCTGAGCGCGGCGGCAGCCGCCCGTGCGGCGGCCGATGACGATGCGGCCGCCGTCGCCGCGGAACAGGCAGAGGCACTGCCCGAGCCACCTACCCCTGTCGAAAACGTAGCGGTTGAGAAGCCGACCTGGCCGGCGCCGCCCGAGATCACGATCGATATGTCGCTGGACTACACGGCGGTGCTAGAGCTGGAAACAGGCACAGTCCGGATCGACCTGTTCGAGGAGGCCGCCCCGATCCATGCCAACAACTTCGTCTTCCTCGCTGAGCAAGGCTTCTACGACGAGCTGACCTTCCATCGTGTGATCCCAGGCTTCGTCGCGCAGGGCGGCGACCCCACAGCTACGGGAACGGGCGGTTCCGGTTACAACCTGCCCGATGAGGAAGTGGGCGACAACGCCGAGACGCTGACCAACGGCGCCGCTGGGATTATCGCCATGGCGCGCGGTCCGCTGGGCGCGTCCGGGTCCCAGTTCTACATCACCTACTCGCCGCAAGGCGGACTCGACGCGCAGGGCTTCACGGCCTTCGGCCGGATCGTCGACGGAATGGCCGCGATCGACGCACTGCCCCCGCGCGACCCAGGCGATCCCACCGCTCCCGCGGGCGGGCGCATCATCAGCGTCAGCATCGAGACCGTCGAAAAGACGGGCTGACCCGTCGTCGACGGATCTGTCGCGCGCCTGGCGGAGTGCCGCCGGGAGTCGGCATCCGCGAGACACCATCCATCGTTAACCGTGCAGGCAAGAGCCCAGAGGATGACGATTGTGGCGAATCGCTTCGATTTAATTGTGATCGGGGACGGCGCGGCGGGCGACTCCGTTGTGCGGCCGGCGGCGAGCAGCGGCAAGCACGTGGCATTGGTGGAGAAGGACCGGCTGGGGGGCGAATGCCTCAACTACGGCTGCGTACACAACAAGGCGCTCTACAAGAGCGCCGAGGTCTACCGCTTGATGCAGCGAGCCGGGGATTTCGGCGTCACGGCGAAGGGCGTCGAGCTCGACTTCCCGGCTGTCATGGCCCGGGCACAAAACGCGATCGAGACGATCCGCGGCGACAACCCCTGGGGTGGGGTACGCGATGACGGTATCGCCAGCTTCCACGCCCCGGCCCGCTTCGTCCGCCCACACAAAGTCGAAGTCGACGGCCAAGTGCTAGAGGCCGACCAGATCGTGATCCCAACGGGCACCAAGGCCGGTCTGCCACCGATTCGCGGCCTGGCCGAGGCCGAACCGCTGACTAACGAGTCGGTTTTTCGTCTGCAGACCCTGCCGGACTCGTTGGCGGTGATCGGCGCCGGGGCGATCAGCGTCGAACTGTCGCAAATCTTTCAGCGCTTTGGCTCGCAGGTGACCTTGCTGGAGGCGCTGCCGTCGGTGCTGCCCACGGAAGATGAAGAGATCTCCAACGGCTTGCAGCGGGTGCTGCTCGGCGAAGGCGTCCGCGTCTTCACGGCGGCGCAGGTGACACGCGTCCAGCGACAGGAGGACGGCTCGCGTCGAATCGACTTCGAGCAGGAGGGGCAAGGGCACACCCTGCAGGTGAGCGAGATCCTGGTCGCCGCCGGCCGCGTGCCACAGATCGCGAACCTCAACCTCGAAGCGGCCGGAGTGGAGACGAGGCGTGGCTGGCTCCAGGTCGACGACGAATTCCGCACCAACGTGCCCCACATCTGGGGCGCGTGCGACGTCAGCGGCGGCATGCAATTCACACACGTGGCCGCCGCCAAGGGCGACGCCGTCTTCCGCAACGCGGTGCTGGGAGAGCACACCACGCTTGACCTGCGCGCCATTCCCTACGCCGTCTTCAGCGACCCCGAAGTCGGCCACGTGGGAATCACGGAACAGCAAGCGATCGAGCAAGGGATCGAGTACGAGGTAAGCCGCTTCGATCCCACGGAGTTCGACCGCTCGATCATCGCGCGCGATGAAACAGGGCTGATCAAGCTGATCGCGACTCCCGGCGGCAAGGAAATCCTGGGCGCCCACATCCTGGCCGCACACGGCGGTGACCTGATCAATGAGATCGCGCTGGCGATGCAAACCCGACTCATCTTGCGTCAGCTGGCCGGCACGATTCACGCTTATCCGACGCTGCCCGAATCGCTGCGCTGGGCGGCGACATCGTTCCTGGGCGAGTAGCGTTCCTGGGCGGTGAGCCTCAGAATCGCCGGGAGATACCGCCGTCGCGGCGACGCGGTCCCAGCCAGACCGGCTCCGCCGCCAGCCCAAGTCCACCACCGTCGAGCAGCGGTGTAGCCTTGCGGGACTGAGTCTGGGTCTTGCGGCTGAGTCGACGCTCATTGCGGCCGGCCATGCCCAGCGCCTGGATGTGCAGCGTCGATTCGAGCAGTTCCTCGCCGCCGATGACCAGCGAGAGCACGAGGATCCAGTCGATCTGCCAGAGCCAGGCGGCCGCGATGCCCGCGATGGCGAAGCCAATGACCGCGCGACGGAAGCCGCGGAGGAAGTAGAGCGTGCCGCGGATCGCAAGAATGAAGCCGACGGCCATCATCAGGGCGGCGGGGTCGACCCGCCAGGAGAGGTCGAGCAGGGCATCCATATCGTCCCCCTCTCCTCACAGCGTATGACCTGGGCGGATCCCCACAATCGTGCAATCGGCGGAGATGCGAGTTAGTCAGAGTCGCGCAGGACACCGAGCTGGGAGAGGTAGAGCCCGATCGCGATCAACCAGACCGCGCCGAAGGTGATCAGGCCGTGTTCGCCTTCGAAGGCCCACGCCCCAGCGGCCCCAGCGTCCGTCGATGCAGTGACAGCGCCGCCCCCGAGAGACAGCCGAGCCAGACGGCTGGGATTGCCGGCCAGGTCCAGAGCTTGTAAACCTCATCCCGAAAAAGGACCCCGTCCAGCATGATCACCAGCGGGGTGGCCGCTGCGGCTGTCGCGATGGCTGCCGCCGGCCAGACGACGCGCGTGCGCCCACTCGCACGGCCGGTCAGCCAACCCCCGGGTCGAAGCGCTTGCCCGACTGCCACAGCGTTCTCATCCAATCACGAAACCGGTAATGATCGTACCGTCTTTCAGATGCCCACGATCAACAACCATTGGTACGACGAACTCGATGATCGCTGGTGGGACGCGAACGGGCCCGTCGCCGTCCTGCACGAGGTCAACGAGGTGCGCGCGCGCTACTTCGTCGACTCGCTGCCGCCTTCGGAGTCGCCCGTTGGGCCGACGGCGACGCTGCGCGTGCTCGACCTCGGCTGCGGCGGCGGGCTGATGGCGGAGGTCTACGCCAACCACGGCGCCACCACGGTGGGCCTTGACCCATCGATCCGATCGTTGGCCGCCGCCCAGCGCCACGCGGGTGCGCTGACCGAGCAGCCGCGCTATCTCGCCGGCCGCGGCGAGTCGCTGCCTTTCGCCGACGGCTCCTTCGACGCGGTCTGTGTGGCGGACGTGCTCGAACATGTCAGTGATCTCGATCGCGTGCTCGACGAGGGAGTCCGGGTACTCAGGCCGGGCGGACGCTTCATCTTCGACACGATCAATCGGACCTGGCTGTCGCGCGTCGTCATGATCTGGGCCGTGCAGAACGTGCTGCGCCTTGCGCCGCACCACACGCATGACTTCGAGGCGTTCATCCGGCCACACGAGTTGCGCACCGGACTCGAAGATCGCGGCTTGCGCTGGGCGAACTTGCAGGGGCTGGTGTTCCGTCGCCACCCGCTCGTTGCCGGGTTGCTCTATCTAACCCGGCACCGCGCTGGCGGCTTCGCGCTGGGTGCCGACACGCGGATCTCCTTCGTGGGCTACGCGACGAAGCCGGCCTAGGCCTTGAGTGCATCCGCGAGCGACTCGTCCAGGATGGCGATCCCTTCGCGCAAAGCGGAGTCGTCGATGGTGAGCGGCGGTAACAGTTTGATCACCTCGCCCTCGGGGCCGGACGTCTCGAGCACGAGACCGCGCTCGAAAGCGGCGCTGGTAGCGGCCTTGGCCAGGCCCGACGGGGCGCAGTAGAGCCCCTGGATCATGCCCCGTCCGCGCAGCGAGGCTCGAGCGTCGGGATGGCGCTCCACCAAGCGATGCAGTTCATGGCTGATGGTCTCGGCGTGCGTCTGGACGCTGCGGCTGAGATCGTCGTTGGTCCAGTAGTCGAGCGCTTTCGTCGCAGTGACGAAGGCGGGGTTATTGCCGCGGAAGGTGCCACTGTGCTCGCCGGGCTCCCAGACGTCGAACTGCGGCCGAATCAGGGTCAGCGCCAGGGGCAGCCCATAGCCGGAGAGCGACTTGGAGAGGCAGACGATGTCCGGCACGATGTCGGCCGGTTCGAAACTGAAGAACGGTCCTGTGCGCCCGCAGCCGACCTGGATGTCGTCCAGAATCAGCAGCATCTCGTAGCGATCGCAGAGGTCCCGCAAGCGACCGAGCCACTCGTAGCTGGCCGCCTGCAAGCCACCTTCGCCCTGCACGGTCTCGACGATCGCCGCCGCCGGCAGGTCGGAGCTGCCGCTGATCGAGGCCAGGTAACTCTCAAGCTCGGCGACCGTGTCGGCGGCTTCACCGAGGAAGCCGTCGTACGGCATCGAGATGCCACCCGGCAGGTCGACGCCAGCTCCGGCGCGCTTCCATTCGTTCGCGCTCACCGCCAGCGAACCCAAGGTCATGCCGTGGAAGCCGTGCGTGAAGCTGATGATCGTGCCGCGGCCCGTCGCTTTACGCGCGAGCTTGAGCGCCGCCTCAACGGCGTTTGTGCCGGTTGGGCCGGGGAACTGGATGCGGTAGTCGAATTGGCGCGGGCGCAGCACGACTTCGTCGAAGCGCGCAAGGAAGCTGCGCTTGGCCGCGGTCGCCATGTCGAGGCTGTGCGTGACGCCGTCGGACTCGAGGTAGTCGATCAGGGCGCGCTTGATCTCCGGCGGGTTGTGGCCGTAGTTCAGCGTGCCCGCGCCGCTGAAGAAGTCGAGGTAATCACGGCCCGACTCGTCCGTCAGCAGATGGCCGCGCGCCGTCGTGAAGACGGTGGGCCAGGCACGCGAGTAGCTGCGCACGGCCGACTCAAGACGCTCGAATGTTTCCATTGGAACTGACTCCGGGCGGTCGCCGACCCCAGCGATGACCCAGCCTTCGCTCCCAGCCTAGCGCGCCCCGCCGATCGAGTTGGAGACCGCCGCGAAGCCAAGTCCCGCCACCCCGCCTGTTCCGTAGAACCTGCGACGGAGGGATACTCTTCATCTCGCCGAAACACCCCAGGGCGAACCGGTTCGTATCCTCAATTTCCGGATCAAGATGGCTGGTACCAGTTGGGCTCCGGTCGACACGTGCAGAATCAAGAGGCGGCGCATGAGCAACATCAAGGCGGAATACATTTGGATCGACGGCACCCTGCCAACGGCGAAGCTGCGGTCCAAAACCAAGATCGTGCCCGAGGGCACGGAAATGCCGATCTGGGGCTTCGATGGCTCCAGCACCAATCAAGCCGAAGGCAAGGACTCCGACTGCGTCTTGCGCCCGGTCTTCATCTGCCCGGACCCGATCCGCGGGGGCGACCACAAACTCGTGCTCTGCGAGGTGCTGCTGACCGACATGACAGCGCATCCGAGCAACACGCGGTCCGCCTGCGCAGAGGTCGCCGAGCAGTACAGCGCTCAGGAGCCCTGGTTCGGGATCGAGCAGGAGTACACCTTCTTCGACGGCATCAAGCCGCTGGGCTGGCCGATCAACGGCTTCCCCGCGCCCCAGGGCGGTTACTACTGCGGCGTGGGCGCAGACGAGATCTTCGGCCGCGAAATCGTGGAAGCTCACACCGACGCCTGCCTGGACGCGGGCCTGGCCATCTCCGGCACCAACGCCGAGGTGATGCCCGGTCAGTGGGAGTTCCAGATCGGGCCGGCCGGCACGGTCGAGTCCGCGGACCATCTCTGGGTGGCACGCTGGCTTCTCTACCGCATCGCGGAGGAGTGGAACGTCGCCGCGACGCTCAACCCCAAGCCCGTTAAGGGCGACTGGAACGGTGCGGGAGCACACACCAACTTCTCGACCAACCTCATGCGCGAGAACTACGAGGCTTGCATCACCGCGGCGAAGGCGCTCGAAGCCAACCACGACGAACACATCGTGAACTATGGGCCAGGCATAGAGGAGCGGCTGACCGGCGCCCATGAGACCGCGCGCTACGACGAATTCACCTATGGCGTCTCCGACCGTGGCGCCTCGGTCCGCATCCCGTGGCAGGTGGCCAAGGACCAGGGCGGCTACATCGAAGACCGCCGACCCAACGCCAACATGGACCCGTACGTCGTCAACCGCCTGATCACCGCGACCTGCTGCAGCAAGCTCGCCTAGCGCGAAGCGCGTCGCCGCTCGCCTGCAGCACCCCGCTGAGATAAGAAAACGGCCCCTCCAGAGTGGGGCCGTTCTTCATTGCTAGCATCCAGTCGCATCCGGGTTGGACGGCTAGCGGCGCTCCTCGCGCGGCCTGGCCTCGTTCACGCGCAGCTGACGGCCGCCCATGTCGGTCCCGTCCAGTCCTTCGATCGCTTTACGCGCTTCCTCGTCCGGCATCTCGACAAAGCCGAACCCGCGCACGCGTCCGGTGTCCCGATCGGTGGGCAAGGCCACCGACTGCACATCGCCATACGTGGCGAACAGATCTCGCACTTCGTCTTCAGTCGCGGAGAACGGCAGATTTCCAACATAGATTCGCTGACCCACGGTCCCTAACCTCCGCCGGTAATCCGGCAACCCCCACCCGGTCGGTCCGGGTGGATACATGACTCGGACGGTGCGCCGGTCCCACTGGAACACGGCCGCGAGTCCACCCAAGGGGCGGCGAGTCCGCCGCAGCACAGCGTAGGGCAGGGCTGGCCCGCTCGTCCCGCGTGCATTGCCGCGCTCTCGCTGCTCAACCGCCCACGGCGCGCCCGGTATCTCGACAGCGCTCCATGCCTAGGGAATGAGCAGAACCCGCCTAAACGCCTGCCGGCTCTCGATGTATGCATGGGCCTGCACAGCCTCGGCCAGCGGGAAACGACGGTCGATCACCACCTGCAGATCGCCCGCTGCGACGGCGGTGATGTGCCCATCGATTATGTCGTTTACCCGCGACTGGCCCATCTCGGCACCCAGGAAGACTCCGCTGATGGACCGGTTGCCCTGCGAGAGCGTGGAGATATCGATCTGACGATCGGCGCGGCTCATGTTGCCGACGGTCACGAGTCGCCCGCGATAGGCGAGGCACTCCAGGCTCGATTGCAAAACGTCGCCGCCGATTGGGTCGACGACCAGGTCAATGCCTCGGCCGTCCGTAAGCCGCATGATCTCGGGCACCAGGTCGCGCTCGACGTAGTTGATGCCGTGATCGACGCCCAGATCGGCCAGGCGCGCCAGCTTGCCGTCGTTCGAGGCCGTCGCGAAGACCATCGCGCCGTGCCGCTTCGCGAGTTGGATCGTGGCCAGGCCGACCCCACCACCTCCTCCCTGCACCAATACGCTCTCGCCCGGCTCGAGCCCGCCGAACTCGAAGAGACAGTCGTCAGCGGTGCCAAAGGGGATCGGGACACAGGCGGCCCGCTCGAGCGCCATCCCGTCCGGCACGCGCCAGGTACCGTGCGCGGCAACGGAAGCGATCTCCGCATGTGAGCCCGTCGGGACTGTCGCCACGACCCGCTCGCCGACAACCCGGTTGTCGACTTCGGAGCCGATCTCGCGGATGCGCCGCGCAAACTGGTAACCCACGATGTGCGGTCGCGACGTCATCTCTCCGCCGGCGCGGTGCAAGACATCGCCGCCTTCGATGCTGATCGCTTCGACATCCATCAGAACGCCGCGAGGATGGCAAGTCGGCTTGGGCACGTCCCTCGTAGCGGAAGACCTCGGGCGGGCCGGTCTCGTAGTAGACGGCGGCCTTCACGCCTCGTTCTTCACTAGAAGCCCACAGCGGCACCGTCGGAGCGGGGATCGGAGCCGCCCCAGAGCACGCCGCTCTCACGCTCGCGCACGATGATCTGGCCCTTGCCTAGGAACGCCGTGCGGCGGAACTCGCTGACCGGCACGACCTCGTGGCCCAGCTCCGCCAGCTCGCTCATCGTGGTCGTGGGATAACCGTCCTCGATGTAGACGCCGCCGTTCGGTGGATCATCATAGATCGAGAAGCGAGGCGCATCGAGCGCGAGCTGCGGGTCCATGTCGTGGTCGACGAGGTTGGCGAAGACCTGTACGTGCCCTTGCGGCTGGTTGTAGCCGCCCATCACGCCAAAGCTGGCGTGCAGTTCGCCGTCGGCGTGGGTGCTCATGGCGGGAATTATCGTGTGATAGGGACGCTTGCGTGGCGCCAGCGCATTGGGATGGTCAGGGTCCAGGACGAATCCCGCGCCGCGATTCTGCAGCGTGAAGCCGCAGCCCCGCGGCACGATCCCAGTGCCGACGCCCTGGTAGTTGCTGTTGATGAACGAACAGGCGTTGCCATCGCCGTCGACGGCGGAGAGGTAGACGGTGTCCGACGAATTGACCGGCTCACCGCGGGTCGGGTCGGTCTGCGCCTGCAGCGGGTCGATGAAGGCGCGGCGCTCGCTCGCGTAGTCCTTGGACAGTAGCCCCTCCAACGGCACAGGCGACTGCGCCGGATCGGCGACGAACCAGCGCGTATCGGCGAAGGCCAGCCGTAGCGCCTCGATCAGGAGATGGGTGTAGACCGACGAGCGCGGGTCGAGCCCCTTGAGATCGTAGCCCTCGAGGATGTTCAGCGCGATCAGCGCGGTCAGGCCCTGGCCGTTGGGGGCGCACTCGTAGACGGTGTAGTCGCGGTAGGTGGTGGAGATCGGCGGCTCGAACGTGGAGCAGTGCTGGGCCAAGTCGTCGACGGTCATCAGGCCGCCCAACGACTGCAAGACGTCGATGAGCGCTTGTCCCGGCCAGCCCCGGTAGAAGGCCTCGGCCCCGCCGTCGGCGACCGCGCGCAGGACCTTGCCCAGGTTCGGATTCTTACGCAGCTCGCCAGCGCGCGGGCCCCGACCATCGATCAGCATCTCGGCGCCGTTTGGGCTGGCCGAGTGCAGCAAGTCGGCGGAGCGCTGCCAGGCCTGGGAGATGATCGGCGCCACGGGATGGCCCTCTTCGGCCAAGCGAATCGCGGGGTCCAGCACCGTCGCGAGTGTGAGTCGTCCGTGGCGCTCGACGGTGTCTTGCCAGCCGGCGGCGGTGCCCGGCACGGTGACGGCGTGGGGGCCACGCTGCGGCATCGCGCCGTCGCAGCCCGCCGCATTCAGAGTCTCGATCGTGAGCGCGGCGGGCGCACGACCGCTGCCGTTGACGGCGTGGACCTGCTGGTCGTGGGCGTCGTAGAAGAGGCAAAAGCAGTCGCCGCCGATGCCGGTCGAGGTGGGCTCCACCACATTGAGCACGGCGGCGGTCGCGACGGCGGCGTCGGCGGCGTTGCCGCCCTGGCGCAGGATCTCCAAGCCGACTTGCGCCGCCAGCGGCTGGCTGGTGGCGACGATGCCGTTGCGGGCCAGAACCGGTGAGCGTCGGGACTCGAAGCCGAACTCGGTGCGCATCCCCGGCTCTCCTCGTCTACGGGTTACGTCGGGCAGGCCGCGACATTCGACTCGATGCAGGGACGCGGTGCAGCATAACCTGTGCGGGCCCCCATTCGGCTTGGCGGAGCCGCAGGGGTGGGGGACGATTTCTGGAGCTGCGAGGCGCGGTGTCCGAACGTTGTCCGTCCTGTGGCGCCAGCGCCGATCCAGCCCAGGGCTTTTGTGCCTCGTGCGGTGAGCGCCTATTCGAGGAGGCGCCACATCCCGCCACCAGCCGACGGCGCCGCAACCCGTCGCCTCCGTTGGATCCCGCAACGGACAGCCTCCCGCAATCCAAACCAATCCGCACAAGCCTGGAGACGGGCCCGCCGAGCTCCACCGACCGGCGCTATCTGCCCAGCGACATCGAGACCTACCGCCGTCACCTGCGCGAGACCTTCGGTTATACCGATTTCCGCGGCGCGCAAGAAGAGGTCCTGCGCGCGTTGCCCCAGCACGATGTGCTGACCGTGATGCCAACAGGCGCGGGCAAGAGCCTCTGCTACGTGCTGCCCGCGCTCGAGGTCGGCCGAACAGTCGTCGTCTCGCCCTTGATCGCGCTGATGCAAGACCAGGTGGAGTCGCTGCAAGCGGCCGGCGTCTCAGCGACGTTCATCAACTCGAACCTCGATCGTGGGGAGCAGCAGGAGCGTTATCGACGCTTTATCGCGGGCGAGATTGCGCTGCTCTATGTGGCGCCGGAGCGGTTCGCCTCGCCGGGATTCAGCGACGGGCTGCGTCGTGCCGGGGTGCACCTGCTGGCCGTCGATGAGGCGCACTGCATCTCCGAATGGGGACACAACTTCCGGCCGGACTATCTCCAGCTCGGCGCGATCCGCGAGCGCTTGGGCAAGCCGCGCACGCTGGCGCTGACCGCGACGGCGATGCCCCAGGTCCGGGACGACATCGTCGAGCGTCTGCACCTGAGCGACGACAGCGTGCGCGTGACGGTCAGCATCGACCGGCCCAACCTCATGCTCAGCGTGAAGTCGATCGCAAGCCCGCAGGCCCGGACGGCATGGCTGATCGACTACATCCGCTCGCGGGGAGCGGCTTCGGGCATCGTCTATGCCCGCACACGCAAGACCGTCGAGGCGGTAGCCGAGGAGTTGCGTGCGGCCGGGATCATGGCGGCGCCGTACCACGCGGGCTTGCCACGCGGCGAGCGGACGCAGACCCAGCGTCGATTCCTGGTCGGCGAGTTGCCCGTGATCGTGGCGACCAATGCCTTCGGTATGGGGATCGATAAGCCGGACATCCGCTTCGTGGTCCACTTCAACCTGCCCGCCCGGATCGAGGCCTACTACCAGGAGGCGGGCCGCGCCGGCCGCGACGGGGACCCCGCCGACTGCATCCTGCTCTACGCGCGGCGCGACCGCAGCCATCAGCAGCGCTTCATCGACGCGGCCCACCCCAACGACGGCGAGCTGCGCGAAACCTGGCAACGATGGCTGCGATCAGCGCGCGACGGACGTCTGCCGCCCGACATCGCGTCGGACGACCCTGATCGCTTCGCCAGCGTGATCGCGGCGCTGCGCGCGTCCGGCTTGGTCGACGCGGTCGACCTGATGCTGACATCCGACGACGCCTTCGCGCCGATCGACGCATCCAGCGTGGAGCGGCACCGCGATTTTGCCGAATCGCGCCTGCGTCGCCTGGTGGAGTACGCGGAGACGACTTCCTGCCGTCGCGCGTTAATCCTGGACTACTTCGGCGACGACGCCCACGACCGCTGCGAGGCCTGCGACAACTGCACGTCGGCCGAGGCGCCCGACTATCCGCCCGACTTGCTGCAAGCGATCGAGGCCCTGCGGGACGAGATCGCGTCGCGTAGCGGGCGCGACCCGACGCGCGTCTTCGAGCTGCGAACCGCGCGCGAGGTCGCAACCAGTCGCCCGCGCACGCAGGACGACCTGCTCGAGATCTGGGGCATCGGGGAAACACGGGCCTCCTGGCTCGGCCCCGACCTGTTGCGCATCGTCGCGGAGTGGGAGCGCGCCAATCCCGACGCTCCTCCCCCCACGCCAATCGTTCCCGACGCCCCGAGCCGCCGCGCGACGAGTCCGGGCAGCACCGAGCCAGGAGCCGACATCTCGCCCTCGGATCCGCTCTATCAGGCCGTTCGCACCTGGCGGCTGGAGCGCGCGCGCGCCGATGGCGTGCCGGCCTTCACGCTGTTCTCGGACCGCACCCTTCGCGACCTAGTCGCGTCGCGGCCGGGCGATCGGGAGGGTCTCCTCGCCACCTGGGGCCTGGGCGAGACCAAGGTGGAGCGCTTCGGCGACGACTTGCTTCACGTCTTGCAAAACGCGACCGCCAGCGGCGCGACGCTGCCAGAATGAGCGCATGACGCTCGAACTGCGCAACCCGCACGCGATTCTGGCCGCGCTGCGATCCAGAGCCCAGGACATCGAGGAAATTCGCACCAGCGCCGAGCGCGGCCTCTGGGCCGAGCTCGCCGGCGAGGCGCGTCAGGCGGGTGTAACGGTCACCGGCGCGGATGCCGAGCGCGGGCGTGCCGCCAAGGGACCCGGCAAGACAAAGCCGGGGCGGGATTCCGCCGGCCGAGCGCTGGTCAAGGAGCGCGCCGATACGCCGATCGAGGAGATGTTCGCGCAGGCCTCCGACAACAGCCTCTATCTGGCGCTGGACCAGATCCAAGACCCACAGAATGTGGGCGCGATCTTTCGCAGCGCCGCGTTCTTCGGGGTGGCCGGACTGATCATGCCGTCCGACCGAGCGGCGCCGCTCTCGGGCGTCGCCTATGACGTCGCCAGCGGCGGGCTCGAATCGGTGCCATTCGCCCGCGAAGGCAACCTGCGTCGGGTGTTGGAGCAGGCCCGAACAGCCAGGCTCTGGATCTTGGGAACGTCGGAACACGCGGAGACTTCGCTCCACGGCGTACCACGCGATCGATCCTGGCTCGTGGTGCTGGGCAACGAGGAGCGGGGGCTGCGACGGCTGACGGAAGAACAGTGCGACGTGGTCTGTTCGATCCCCCGCCCAGCGGACATCGACTCCGAGGCGGTCGGCTCACTCAACGTCGCGGTTTCGGCGGGGATCGTGCTGGCGGCGCTGCGTCGTTGACTCTTCGTACGGAGGGCTCGCTTCCTAGCGCGACTCTCGCAAAGGCACGATCTCGGTGAGGATGCCGCCCGCGCTCTTGGGATGGAAGAAGGCCGCGGTGAGGCGGTCCGGGTCGGGATCACCGAGGTCGATCTGACTGAGTCCGGTCTCGGCCAGCTCACGGGCGGTCGCGGGAACGTCGTCCACCGCGTAGCCCAGGTGGTGCAGCCCAGGCCCGAAGCGCTGGAGATACTTGTAGGTCCCGGTCTCCGGCACAACGGGGATCAAAATCTCGATCTGGGTTTCCCCGACACCGACCTGGATGAAGTAGTTATGCGTCCCCTCCGGCGCGAAGTAGCTGCCATCGGGCAGGGGAGCACGTTTCTCATCTAAGATCAGACCCAGCTTGCCTTCGAGGATGCTGCGCGCCTCGCCGAGCGAGGGGGCGACGATGCCGATGTGGTCCAGCTTGACGATCATTGGAAGCCTCCAGGGCTGGGCCCATGCTACTGGCTGCACTGACGAGGCGTCGCTGTCAATCCATCGCGGGAGAACCCACGTAGGGACTGTGGGGAGAAGGTTGATCATGCTCAAACTCATGCAACGCCGGTCGCACACCCTCTCGCTGCTGCTGATCGGGGCCGCCGTCGTAGCGGCCGCTTGTGGCGGGGGCGGTGACGAACCCGCGATCGAAGCGGGAGCGGCTGCGGCCGCGCAGAGCCAAACAGACGACGCGCAAGCCGAGACCGACACGGCTGACACCCAACAGGCTGATTCGCAGACCGCGACGGAGACCGCTGGGGCGTCTTCCTTCACGATCTCGCGAGTCGACAGCGGGACGAAGCCTGACATCGCGATCGACCCGTCGGGCCAGGCGCTGATCGCCTACATGCTGGAGCGGATGGGCGCGCAGGGCTGGGTCAAGGTAATCAACGCCGACGGGTCCAACAGCGAGCAGATCCACACCGGCTACGTCTACGGCCCGCTCGACATCGCGGCAAGCGCCGACGGGCGCGTGGTCGTGGGCTATCACGACCACGACAACGAAGACGGCTCGATCGCGACGCGTGAGGGCGGCGCCTGGTCGGTCGGCACAATCGCCCACGAAGGCCACGATGGCTGGGACTCGTCCATCGCGTTCGGCCAGAGCGGCGAAATCTACTATCTAAGCATCGACCCGTCGCAGTTCGGCTCCGCCTCCGGTGTGGAGCTGGCGACTCTCAGAGACAGTGCGTTCAGCGTGCGCGGACTCGGCTCGGGCCCGCAGCCGTATAAGTGGGGCGTCGACATCGCTGTTGGCCCGGCTGGGGAACTGGCCGCCGTCTTCTTCGACGCCGACAACAAGGACCTGATCTTCGCTGTAGAGGACGGCGACGGCTTCGCTCTGACACCGATCTACAGCGAAGGCGATGCGGGGCGCTTCGCGGTGCTGGAGCTCGACGACGCCTGACTGGCGCACGTCGCCTTCTTCCAGTCGTCTTCGGCGGTGAGCGACACTGGCCCAGCGCCGGGCGACATCGTCTACGGCGCGCAGGCGGCGGACGGCTCCTGGTCGTTCGAGGTGGTGGGACAGGTCAACGCACAGGTGCTCGGCTTCATCGACACGGAGACGCTGAGCTTCGCCGAGCGCGGCAGCAACGGCTGGGGCCCGACACTCGTCGCGCAGGCGGACGGCGACCCCTTCCAGGTGGTCGGCCTGGCCGTCGACGGTGCCGGCGAGCCGCACATCACCTATTCGACGGTGACCGCGAACGGCCCGCTCGACGGCGAGATCTGGCACGCGCGGCGACGGTAAGGATAGGGCGAAAGCGACTAGAAGGGCCACCACCAGCGGCGTGGCGGCTCCGGCAGGTCGAGCGCCGCGCACAGCTCACGGCGGCTGGGTTCGACTAAATAGCCGCCATCGGGCAAGTCGAACGTGGGCACGGATCGATTACCCCGCACAGCCTTCATGACGGCCTCGGCGGCTTGGGGGTCGTTGTCGATGTCCACGTAACGGTAGGAGACGCCTTCCGAGTCCAGAAAGCGGCGCGCGCTCTTGCTCTGATGGCACCAGGCAGTGCCGTACAAAGTCAATTTCGGGCGTCGATTTTTTCTGGCCATGACATCCACTCAGCGGAAATACGCCGCAACGCAGCGAGCGGATGGCATCCCGAGGAGGAGCCGGTTCGTACGATCGAAGGTGTGGTGGAACGCGTGTTTCCGTCCGGGGCGAACTGAATGATCATCGAAAACCTAGTCTCGCTGGCGGGGGAGACGTTCGCACGGGCGGAGTGGGTGGCGCTGTTCTTGGGCGTCGTCGGGCTCTACTGGTTCACGCTCGCCTTCAACGGTGTGCGACTGGGTCACACGCGGGGCTTCGGTTGGCGCGCCGCCGAACTTCATGGCGACGATGCCCAACTAGCCAGGATTCTTTGGGGCACCTTCGCCGGCGGCTGCCTGGTAGCCGCGATCATTGTCTGGATCCTGAAAGCGTGAGGGCCGCGAGCGCCCTCGCCGGCACGATCGCATCGATTTCGCCACAACTGATCTTCATCGCGCTGATGATGGCGGCGGTGGTGTTCTTCGGGCAGCGCTTTGGCCTGTTCGGTGATCAGATCACGCTGGGCGCGGCGTCCGCCGTCAGCTTCGGCGGCGAGGAGCGCTCCGTCGAGCTGTTCACGCTGTTGCCCAAGGACGGGATCCGCTCGATCGATGACCCCTCGTTCATCGCGGCCGGCGATGCCGAGTGGTCGCCTACGACGCCGGTGATCGGGCTTTCGATCAACGGTGACGCGCGCGCCTACCCGCTCCCCGTCTTGGCCGCTCACGAGATCGTGAACGACGTCGGCGGCGGGAGCGCGGTCGCCATCACCTACTGCCCGCTCTGCCTGACCGGGATCGTGTTCGACCGCAGCGTGGCCGGATCCGTTGTCGAGTTCGGCGTCTCGGGCAAGCTCTTGATGAACGTGCTCGTCATGTACGACCGCGACACGGATTCGCTCTGGAGCCAGATCTTGCGCGAGGCGATCACGGGGCCGCACAGAGGCACCAGTCTGGTCCTGGTCGACAGCCTGCAAACCACCTGGAGCACCTGGCGCAATCTGCATCCGCAGACATTGATCCTGGACGAGCGGGGGCGCAACGACAGCTACGCCTCGTACTACCGCAACAACGACTCTGGGGTGCACGGCGGGCTTCAGCGACGACGACCGCCTCGACGGGCGCACGCTCACCTTCGATCCGCATCCCAGCGACCCCGGCGCCATGGTCGATCGGGAGACGAACAGCGTCTGGCAGCGACTGACGGGCCGGGCGCTCTCCGGACCGATGACGGGCCGGGAGCTGGCGCAGCAGCCGGCGACGACGTCGTTCTGGTTCGGCTGGCACGACTTCTTCTCCGAGACGACGGTCTACGGAATCGATAGTCCGGGAAGCGCTGGATTCGACGGCAGCTCCGAGGGCTAGCGGCGGGACCGGAGCGCGCGGGCCCAACTAGACTCGGCGCTGATGTCTCAGCAAAGCTCTCGCGCTCCTCACGCCGACCTCGCCTCCGTGCTGCGCAACCCAGAGTTCCGTCGTGTCTGGGCAGCCGGGATCCTCACGTCGATGATGCGCTGGCTCGATTTCCTCGTGCTGGGTGTCTTCACGTTCGACCTGACCGACTCGGCTGGACAAGTCGCGCTGGTATTCCTGGCGCGCATGCTGCCGCGGCTGCTCTTCGGTGTGCTGCTCGGCACCATGGCGGACCGCTTCAATCGCAAGCATCTCTGGGTCATCTCACTGGTCGGGCTGTCCGTTGTCTCACTCGCCCTGGGTTTACTCGTGGCCGACGGCGACATCGCGTACTGGCACTTGCTGATCGCCGTCTTCGTGGCCGGCACCTTCTGGGCAACGGAGTTCCCGGTGCGTCGCGCGCTGATGGCCGATCTCGTCCCGCACGAGGCGATCGGGCGGGCAGTCAGCGTCGATTGGACGACGGACAGCTTCAACCGCATGGTCGGCCCCGCGTTGGGCGGCGGGCTGCTGGTCACCATCGGTGCCGACGGAGCGTACTTGCTCATCGCGGTGGTCTTCGGACTTGCAGCCTTGGTGGCGACAACGCTGCACTACGTTCCGCTGAAGCGCGATCCCGATGCGGATTCGAATCCGTTCGCGCACTTGATCGGCGGCCTGCACTACGTGCGCGCGAGCCGGCTGCTGGTCGGCGTGCTGATGGTGACGATCCTCTTCAACCTCGTCTTCTCGCCCTACCAGAGCATGATTCCCGTGATCGGCAAGGACGTGCTGGGCGCCGACGCGCTGCGCGTGGGCCTGCTCAGTGCGACGGAGGGCCTGGGTGCGGTCTTCGGGGCGCTGTGGATCGCCAACCGCGCGCGACCGGAGGGCTACCCACGGATCTACTACTACGGCACCGGGCTGTTCCTTGTCAGCGCGCTTGCCTTCTCGCAGTCCGAGACGTACGCGCTGTCCAGCTTCCTGCTCTTCACCGCCGGCTTTGGCTTCTCCGCCTTCGCGGTGATGCAAACGACGATCCTCGTCCGCGCCACGAGCCCCGCCATGCGCGGCCGCGTATTGGGCGTGCTCTCACTGGCGATCGGCGCAGGGCCGGTGGGTGCGCTCCAGGTCGGTCCGCTGGTGGCCGGACTGGGCGAGCAAACGACACTGACCGTGCTCGTGCTGGAAGGACTCGTGGGGCTCATATTCGTGGGCGCGCTCTGGCCCATGCTGCGGCGCGCTTGGCTGGACCCGCTTTCGAACGTGGCCGGGGCGCAGCCAGAGCCCGCTGTCGACTAGTGAGCGACGAGCGGGGCCGGGACGAACCGCATCACTCGCGAACGATGTCGATCGTCTCGAACACCGCGCGGATCGAGAACCAGAACGCGGTGCGGCTGGGAAGCGCCGTGAGCTGGCTGCCCGCGAGTGGGCCATCGATAGCCCTGCCCCCCAAGTTCCAGCGGCTCGATGTCTCTCCGTCCACCCAGGCGCCGTCGTCCCAGGCGAAGGTCAGCGGCATCCCGTCGACCGCCGGCGCAAAGACCGCGCCGGCGTGGCCGTCGAGCGAGCTGAAGATCACGACGTCTTGACCCTCGAAGCTGTCGTGGACGGCCGCGTTGCCGAGTTCCTCCAGCGGATAGACGACGGCGCGCGCGCCGTCGTCTAGGGCCAGCACGATGGCTGCGGTAGGCAGGCGGTCGTCGTCCTGTACCTCTTGGTCGACGGTGAAGGGGAAGCGGCCGTCCTCCAGGATCTCGGCATAGCCGGCGAACGCATCGAGCTCGTAGCGCCGCACTAAGCCGGTCTCGGTGCTTAGCACCAACGTGTCGGGGGGGTCCGCCAGCCAGGTCTCGTAGAGCGCGATGCGCGACGGCAGGACTTGCAGACGCGCTCCCGTCAGCCGTGCCCACGACCGCCTCGCCGCCCGTCTGGAACCAGTACGACATGGTCTCACGGTCGAGCATGGCGAGGTCGCTTTGGTAGAGCGCGCTGGTGTTGCCGAACGGTCAGCAGCCGGCCATCCAGCACGCGCTCGTAGACGACTCCGCTGCGGCAGAGCGGGCAATAGGTGATGACGACGGCACGGCCGCCAGTGTGTCGTTCACGATCTCGTGGAAGTTGAGGATGCCGAGCGAGTACGCGTAGGCCTGGCCGTCGTCGGCGACGTAGCCCAGGACCGGATCGTTGGGCGCGATGTAGCGGACCTCGCCGCTCTTCCACGGAAGGGAGTACGTGCAAACAGCGCCGCGGGATGGCCTAGCGGGCCGCCTCGATGTCGCGCAGGTGGCCGCGCACATGCTCGATCGCGACGAAGCGCAACACCTCGACGAGGGATCCGCTCGCGCCGCCGTAGGACTGGATCGCCGTCGCAAGCAGGGCGGGGTCTGCCGCGGCCACGGCGTCGATGGTGGCCTGTCGGTTGGCGCTGAACTCGGCGATGAGATCCGCGATCGGGGTCTCGCGACGCTTCTCCACCTGGCGCGCGTTGTAGGCGCCCATGCCAGAGCCCGCTGCGGTCGCCGCGGCTGCGGTGTCGGCGGAGTGCGTGGACTCGGTTGGGGGCGGCTGGGCCGCGCGCTGCAGAAGGCGGGGATAGGTCCACTCGATCGAGGCGAGATGCGCCACGAGATCGCGCACGGCCCAGCCCTGTTCGTAGGCGCCCTGCTCCAGTTGCTCGGGCTGGAGCGCATGCAAGAGGGCCGGGATCGATTCCGCGTCGGCGCGCAGGTCGGCCAAGAGGTTGGCGCGCGTGTCGGTTGGCATGGGCTGCTCCGAGCTGAAGAGGGGCGTCTCCGGCGTCAGTCTAGCTGGGACTAGGCCCAGCTTTTGCCTTCGGGTGTGACGAGGACCTCGCGCGGAATGACTTCGCGCAGGCTGGTCGCGATCAGTGTGCGCTGCTGGCCGGCGCGCTGCTCCAAGACGCCATCCACTTCGACGAAGCTGGCTGTGCGCACGATCACGCCTTCCTTTTCGTCCAATTCGCGGCTGACCAGCACGTTGACCATGCCGTATTCATCCTCCAGCAGCAGGAAGATGATGCCGCGCGCGGTGAGCGGCCGCTGACGGCAGACGACCAAGCCCGCCAGGGTGACCCGCGAGTCGGCGGGCAGGGAGCGCAGATGCAGCGATGAGCTGACCGCCTCGCCCAGACCCGGACGCAGGAAGGTCATGGGGTGGGAGTCCGGCGAGAGGCCGAGCAGTTCGTAGTCGGCGGCCATGCGCTGGTAGCCCGTGAAGTCAGCCAGCGGCACCGCGTCTTGCTCGGTGGAGAGTGGCAGCTGAAGCTGACGCTGTTTACGCACGCGCAGGCTGGCGCGCTCGAGCCCCCCACCAAAGAGACCCAGCTGCCAGATCAGTTCGCGACGGTTCATGCCAAACTCGTCGAACGCGCCGATCCGGATCAGGCTCTCGGTCGCGCGCCGTGCCAGACCGGTGCGCTGCACGAAGTCGAACAGCGAGCGGAACTCGCCCGTCCGCTGGCGCTCCACCTCAATCACGGCGGCACCCGCCTCCCCCACATGCCGCACATAGCCGAGCCCAATCCGGATCGACCCGCGTTCGCCGCGCAGCTGCGGATCGTGTTCGACGCTGCAGGCCGTCTGGCTGATGTTGATGTCGGGCCGCACAACGTCGACGCCGTGGCGTTTGGCGTCGTTGGTCAGCACGTGCGGCGGATAGAAGCCCATGGGCTGGTTGTTGAACAGCCCGCAGCAGAACTCGACCGGGTAGTAATGCTTGAGCCAAGCCGTCTGGTAGGCGAGCAGACCAAAGGAGACCGAGTGGCTCTTGGGGAAGCCGAACTCGGCGAAGCCTTTCAAGTTCTCGAACATGCGCTCGGCCACGGAATCCGCGATCCCGTTGGCGCGCGATCCGCTCATGAACTTATCGCGGTACGACTCCATGATCTCCTCGGAGCGCTTGCGGCTCATCGCGCGGCGGAACGCCTCCGCCTCGCCGGCGCTGAAGTTGCCCATGATCTGGGCGACCTGCAGCACTTGCTCCTGGAAGATGACAACACCCAGCGTCTCACGCAGGACCTCGTACAAACCGGGGTGCGGCATGCGCGGCACGTAGTTGGGATCCTCGCGCTGCTTGACCCGACGCCGCACATACGGGTTCACCGCTCCTCCCACGATCGGCCCCGGCCGCACGATGGCGACCTGCACCGCCAGGTCTTCCAGGTTGCGCGGCTGCGAACGCGGCAGCATGGCGATCTGCGCCCGCGACTCGATCTGGAAGATGCCCACGGTGTCGCCCTGGCAGATGTCCTCGTAGACCTCCACGTCGGCGAAATCGATCCGGGAGAGGTCGAGAATGCGGCCATGTTCGCTGGCGATCAGCTCAATCGAATCCTCCACGGTGGAGAGCATGCCCAGCGCCAGGAAGTCGATCTTGACCATGCGGGCGTCGTCCACGCTGTCCTTGTCCCACTGACAGACGTAGCGCCCCTCCCAGGCCGCAGGCTGGCAGGGCACGCAGTCGATCAGGGGCTCTGAGGCGATCACCATGCCGCCGACATGCTCCGACGTATGACGCGGCATGCGGCTGAGCTGCGGCACCAGCTCGATCAGGTCGCGCCAGCCCGGTGCGTCGATGCGGGAGGCGAACTCGGGATAGCGCTCAAACTCGCCCCGCAGCTCAGCCGCCGAGTGATAGGGGCTGCCCAACCGTGAAAGACGGCTGAGTTCGCTCATCGGCAAGCCCAGCGCCTTGCCGACGTCGCGCACGGCGCTGCGCAGGCGGTAAGTGGGAAAGGTGTCCACCAACGCTGCGTGATCCTTGCCCCAGCGCTCGTAGACGCGCACGATCAGGCGCTCGCGGATGTCGCGCGGGAAGTCGAGATCGATGTCGGGCAGGGTATAGAGCTCATCGTTGAGGAAGCGACCGAGAAAGAGATCGTTCTGCAACGGGTCGATGTGGGAGAGGCCGATCAGGTAGCAGACGATCGAGGAGACGGAGGAGCCGCGCCCGCGTCCCACCGGCAGGTTGGCCCGCCCGCGCGCGGAATCCTCGCCCCGTACCTCCAGCGCAACCTCCTGTGCCAGTTCGAAGACCTCATGATAGATGAGGAAGAAGCCGGAGAGGTCGTGCTTGCTGATCAGGCGAAGCTCGGTCTCCAGGCGCTCGACGGCTTTGGCCTGTTCGGCCGGGGAGTATTTCTCGCGCATGGCCTCGAAGCAGATTTCGCGCAGGCGATCGTCCGTCGACTGATCGCCGTCCAGTTTGGGCGACGGCAGTTGGTAGCCAAGGTCCGCGGTGAGATCGAAGGCGCAACGCCGGGCGATGCGCACACTGTTGCGCGCCGCGTCGGGGTGGTAGGCGGCGAAGCGTTCGGCTTGCTCGTGGGGATCGCGCAGGAAGAACTCGTCGTTGGGCAAGCGCTCGCGGTGCGACTCTTCCAGCGTTTTGCGATGACGGGTGGCGCTCATCACGTCGTGCAGGCGATGACGGGATCGCTCGTGGTAGTGCACGTTGCCCGTGCCCACCACGTCGACGCCGACGGCCTGCGCCAGCCGAACCAGAGCGCGATTGCGGGGCACGTCGCCGTAGACCAGGTTGTCTTGCAACTCGACGAAGACGTTTCCGGGACCGAACCAGCCAATGAGCTGGTGCAACAGGCGGCAGGCTTCGGCTTCCTCTCCATCCCCGACGAGCGCCGGGATGCGCCCGCCGGGGCAGCCGGTCAGGACGATCACCCCAGCCGCGTGTTGGGCCAACACGCCCCAGGCGATCCAGGGATCCTTGCGCCGGGCGTCCTTCGCCTCTGCCTCGTCGAGCAGCAGACCGTGGGCGTAACTGATCAAACGACAGAGGTTGGCGTAGCCCTCGCGGTTCTCAGCCAGCAGAGTGAGGTGATTGCGGGGCGACTCCGGATCGTCCCGTTCAGCCACACTCAGTTCGACGCCGGTGATGGGACGGATGCCGCGCAACTTGCACTCCTGCGCGAACTCCATGGAGCCGTAGAACCCGTTCGTGTCGGTCAGGGCCAGTGCGCGATAGCCGAGTTGGTGGGCGGTCTCCGCGAGCTCCTCCACGTGCGAGGCGCCGTTCAGCAGCGAGTAGCAAGAGTGCAGGTGCAACTCCACGTAGGGAGCGTCATCAACGTCGGTGGGGGGCAGATCCGCGGCCAAGCTTCCCAACCCCCGCGGCGGGGTACGGGAAGCCATCGAGCGGGGCGTGTCGTGCTCGACTTGGGCAAGTTGCTCATCGCGATCGGGCCAGACCATGACTCGTCTCCTTGGGCTGCGGGGGGAGCGCTAGTAGCGCTGCTCGAACCAGGTGTCCGCGATCTCGTCGTGGAAGAGGGTCAGGGGACGACCGTCGTCGAGGTTGACGCGGTAGTAGGTGCGGGTGATGGGACTGACGCGCCACCACTCATCGACGATGCGCCAGACTTCGTCGATCGTCTCGACCTGGTGGGGCTGACTTTGTCGACGGCCATTGGGTCCACGGCCATTGGGCTGCGGGCGGTTGGGGCGATCCTGTACGAAGGTGACTGTTTGCGGGCGCGCTCGATCGTCGGTCTGCACTCGCAATCCACGCGGGCGGTTGATCGGGCGCAGTCCTTTTTTAATTCCATCCGCAGGATTCGGCTTCGTGTCATTCAGCGAGGCGAGCGATGTTCGGTTCACGTTTCGTTACTTTCCGGTGGCCTGGTTTAGGGGTCGTAGTCCATCAGGGCGTAGCGACGTTCGGGGATGCGACTCCAGGGTTCGACCTCCACGACGCGTTTCATGGGCGGCGTGCCGTAGCGGGTCTTGAGCTGGCGCATCATTTCGTCCAGCCGCGCTCGATGCCGGACCCGGCCGGGGAAGAGCGGGGTCTGCTTGCCGCTCTCCTGGGAAAGTTCCAGCAGCTCGAGTGAGAGCGCGCCGACCGGCGCCGGATATTGCGCGCGCTCGAGAATGGTGCGCAGCACCCGCCAGCAATATTCGCGATCACTGCTGGGTTCTTTCAGCGTTTGCTCGTGGCGCCAGAGCCGGCCGTCCTCCGCTGTGATCTGCATGCGCAAGGAGCGTATGAAGCGGCCCTTCACGGCCGGGTGCCGCAACACCCGACCCAGGAGCTGCTGCATGCTGTATTGCACCGCTTCCCGGCTGACGAGAGGCGGCTCCGCCTCCGTCGACTCATAAATACGCTCGCGGTACGGCCGTACCTGGATGCTCGTCGCATCGCGGCCGCAGGCGGCTTCCCAAGCCCAGCCCCCCTCACGCCCGAATTGCGCTTCGACCGACGCCCGCGGCAAGCCGGCGAACGCCCCCAAGGTGTTGAGTCCCAGGATCTGCATGCGCGTGATCAGATCGTGGCCGAGCGGGAGCAAGGTGATGGGGCGGGGCGCGAGGAACTCGGCCGCGTCGCCGGACCCAACGACTTGGGTGCCGCCAGGTCTCGTGTCGTGGGCGGCGACGTAGGCCGTGAACTTGTGTGCAGCGATGCCCAGCCGGGGCCGCAGCCCCGGCGGAGTGGCACGCCGGATCGCGTGGTCCAGCGCGTCGATCGTGGGGTAGAGACGGTCCAGCCCCTGCACATCGGCGTAGACCCAGCCGGGCTCGGCCTCCTCCACCAAGGGACTCACACTGCCCAACGCCTCGACGCAGGCCGTGGCTGCCTGTTCGTGACGTGCGGGGTGCGACTCCAGGACCGAGAGCGTGGCGCAGAGATTGACGGCTTCACGCAGGGTCATGCCCGGCTGCACCCCACGTCGGATGGCGGCGGGGGTGGTCTGCGCGACGCGCAGGCCAGACTCGTCGGCAAGCGCGACGGGCTCGTTGGCCAGCCCGGGCTGGCTGGCCAACTCGCAAGCGAGCGCAAAGTTGGGGACGACTAAGCAGGCAATCTTCATGTCCGACCTTCGCCAAGGAGGGACAGTCTAATAGAACGTTAGTTCTGATCTCAAGGGGGTAGCTGAAATTCCCGATTCTGCGAGGAATCGTGAGAAAAGGGGACCTATCCGGCGGCGAACTTGTCCCGGATCGCCTTCGCGATGCTGTCCGGGTCGTCCTCCTGGATGTAGTGGCCCGCTGTTTCGAGGCGGATCAGCTCCGCCTGCGGGAAGTTGGCCTGCCAGGTCTTGACGACCGCGTCACGTGAGAAAAAGGGATCCTTCATGCCGAACGGCAGCAGGATCGGCTTCTCGCTCAGCGTTTCGCGCACGCGCGCCCCCAGCTTGCGCAGCCAGGGATGGGCGCGGCGGATCTGCTTGGGTAACTCAGCGATGCCGGCGCACGACTCCGGGATGGGGACCACATCCTGGTAGTGGGCGAACTCGGCGTCGCTCAGCTTCACCTGCAGCGTGCGCTTCATCAGCGGACTGACGAAGAAGTTGCGTCGGGTGATCAGCAACTGCAACGGGAAAGAGCCCATGACGTTGCTGAAGATGCGCGTGATCAGGCAGTTGTCGGCCCAATACCACGTATTGCCCATGACCAGGCCGCCCACGCGATCGGCGCGCTGGGACGCGATCTCCATTCTAATCGGTCCGCCCCAGTCCTGGCCCATGACAATGAAGTCCTGCAGGTCCAACTCGTCGACCAGTTCCCCCACGACCGCGGCGTGCTCCTCCGACGAGTAGCCATAGCCGCTCGGATGGATAGAGAGCCCAAAGCCCGGATAGTCCGGCACGATGCAGCGGAAGTCGTCCTTCAGCGCGCTCACGATCTTGCGGTAGAGAAATTCCCAGTCCGGATTGCCGTGCAGCAAGAGGATGGGCCGCCCGCCCCCCCCCCGTCGATGTAGTGCACGGGACCAACCGAACTCTCGAACCAGCGCGACTCGAACGGGAACAGCTCAGGATCAGGCGTGAAGTCGACGACGCTGCACGGCAGGGCTCCTTCCCTCGCGCCGGCGGCGCGGAGCGGGGGAACAGTCTAGCCAGCGCCGGGCAAAGTTTGCCGTCGGGACCGGCCAGACCGGCTGAGCCGGTCGCTGATCGGGCAACGCGAGTGTCGGGCATGGTGCGCCTTATTGGGGTTTGTACTCGACGAGCTGGATGTAGTTTCCGTCAGGGTCGGTGAAGGTGGAGATGCTGCCGCCCCAGGGCTCTTGGCCGGCGGTGCGGATGAAGGGCACACCCTGCGCTTCGAGGCAGGCCTGCTCAGCGGCGAGGTCATCGACGAAGAAATTGATCAGCCAGCGCGCCCGCTCCTTCGTGGGGCCGTGTGTCTCGCCGTGCCCGTCGATGATGAATGTCGAGCCGCCGACAAGGAAAGCCAACTCGCCCATGTCCGTGTTGACCGGCAAGCCCACGACTTCGCGATAGAACTTGCTGAGTGCCTCGGGCTGCTCACTGGTGACGTTGACGAGTAAGGTTCCGACTTCCATGACTGCTGCGCTCCCTTGCTGCACTAAATCGCTGCCCGAAGCCTATGTCGGGCCTGCGACGACGGGTTGTCAGTAGGGCGCGGGAGGGAAAGCGCGCGGGAAGGTTACGCCAAATACAGATCGCTCAAGCCACGGACCTGAGCGCGCACGAGGTCGATGAACTGCGGTGGCGCGAGCACGCGCGCCGCTTCACCCCAGCCCAGCACCCAGGGCAGCAGGCGCCGAGGTTCGTAGCAGTCGAAGACGAAGACGGCACCGCCCTCGGCTGGCTCCTCGCCTCGAAAGCCGAAGCCGGGATCCTCGCGAGCCCAGCGCACAACGTCGTCGCGGAGCTAGACGCGCACCTCCTGCCAGCGGTCTTCGTAGAATGCGCCAGCGGAGTGGGCTTCGCTACGCAACTCCACGGGGCGCTCGAACCGCTCATCGCTCAGCACGGCTTCGTCGACGCGCGCGAGGCGGAAGTCCCGCACGGCGTTGCGCAGGCGGCAGTGGGCCATGAGATGCCAGTCGTCGCCGTCGAAGACCAATTGATAGGGCTCGACTTCGGGCTCCGTCTGCTGGCCGGAGGCGAAGGCGTGGTAACGCAAACGCAGGGCCCGATCCTCGAGCACCGCCTGCAGCACGACCGGCAACCAAGGCGACGGTTCGCGCCGCTCCGCGGCAACCTGGACGCGCTCACTGCGTCGCTCAACTTCGCGCTCGGTTTCGACACCCAGCGCCGCCTCCACCTTGGCCGCCGCCGCCGCCGCGTCCCGCTGCGCGGTCGTACGGAGGCCGAGCGCCAGGTCTGTGCCCAGCAGAAGTTGCGAGGCCTCGTCGGCCGTGAAGGCGATCGGCGGCAGGTGATAGCCAGGCACCAGCCGATAGCCCTCACCCGCCAGCGCCGCGATTGGGATACCCGCGTGGAAGAGCGCGTCGATGTCGCGGCAGACGGTACACACGGAGCAGCCGCAGTCCTCGGCAAGGTCGGCCGCGCGCACGGCACGCGTTGCGCGCAGCCGCGTCAGGATCAGCAAGCGACGATCCATCTGTTTCATGGTCGGAGTCTAGTTCGCGGGACGCAGGGAGAAGCGTGCCGGTCTAGCGCGCTGGCGTGGCGACTTCGGCGCTGCCCGCCAACGCATCGCGCGCCTCGGTCAGCAGCGTCTCGGTCTCGTCCCAGCCGACGCAGGCGTCCGTGATCGAGACGCCGTACTCCAGCGAGCTGGGGTCGTCACCCAGCTTCTGGTTGCCGGGGTGGAGGTGGCTCTCCAGCATGCAGCCGACGATGTCGGTGTCGCCGGCGGCGCGCTGGGCGAGCAGATCGCGTAGAACGACCGCCTGGCGGGCATGATCCTTGTTGGAGTTGGCGTGACTGCAATCGACGAGCAATTGCGGCCCTAGCCCGGCCTTCGTCAGCAGAGCCCGCGTCTGCGCGATCTCGGCGGCGCCGAAGTTGGGGCCGTCCTTGCCGCCGCGCAGGATCAGGTGGCTATCGGGATTGCCCGTCGTATGGATCACTGCCGTGTGGCCGGGCAGATCGCTGCCGAGGAACGCGTGGGGCGCGCGGGCGGACATCATCGCGTCGACGGCGATCTGGGAGTCGCCGCCGGTACCGTTCTTGAATCCCACCGGCATGCTGAGACCGCTCGCCATTTGGCGGTGCGTCTGGCTCTCCGTGGTGCGCGCGCCGATCGCCGCCCAGGCGGTGAGATCGGCGAAGTACTGCGGCACAATCGGGTCGAGAAACTCGGTTCCGGCCGGCAGCCCGATCTCGCCGATTTCGATCAGAAGGCGGCGGGCCCGTCGCAGTCCTTCCGTAATGTCGAAGCTGCCGTCCAGGTGGGGGTCGTAGATCAACCCCTTCCAGCCGACCGTCGTGCGCGGCTTCTCGAAATAGACCCGCATGACGACGAAGATCTCGTCCGCCACCTGGTCCGCCAGCCGCTTCAAGCGGGCCGCGTATTCGAGCGCGGCACCTTCGTCGTGGATGGAGCATGGACCGGCTATGACAAGCATGCGCGAGTCTTCGCCGCGCAGGATGTCGCTGATCGTGGCGCGCGCGTCGATCACGAGCTCCTCGATCGCGGACGTGATCGGGAACTCGGCGATCAGTTCGTCGGGCGGGATCAGCGGCACGCTGCGAACAACGCGAAGGTCAGAGGTCTGAGGAGTCATGCGGGACATAATCGCCCCCACCGCGCTGGAGTGCAATCACCCTTTTGTGATCTCCGTAGTGATCTAGAGGCCGCCGGCGGAAAGCCTGCGCTCGCCTATCTGGAGCGGCGCCTATGCTGCCGGGCAGATTGGGGCGATTCGTGGCAAAACCGTTGCTGGCTCTCACGCTCGGCGACCCGTGCGGCGTCGGTGCGGAGGTCGTCGTCAAGGCGCTGGCTGATCCAGCCATCGCCGAGCTGGCGCGCGTCGCGATCGTCGGATCGATCACGACGCTGCGCGCGGCGGCGGCGGTCGCCGGGCAAGCGGATCTCGAACTGCGCCTGATCGATTCCGTCGAAGAGGCGGGCGATCGCGGCATGCTCTCCGTGCTGCGGACCGACGAGGTGGAGTCCAGCTTCCCCGTCGGCGAACAATCGCTGGAGGCGGGCGCGGCCTCGCACAGCTGGGTTGAGGTCGCGACGGAGCTGGCGCTGGCCGAGCGCGTCGATGCGATCGTGACGGCGCCCGTCAACAAAGGTTCCTGGCGCATGGCAGGCAGCCCAGACATCGGCCACCAGGAGATCTTCCGGCGCCTGAGTGGAGCCGAGACGGTCGCCACGATGCTCGTCAGTGGCGTCTTGCGCTGCGTGCACCTCTCCACCCACCTCTCGCTGGCGGATGCGGCCGCGGCCGTGACTCACACACGCGTGTTGCGGTACCTCGAGCTGACCGATGCGGCCTTCCGTAGCTGGGGCGTCGAGAGCCCGCGGATCGCAGTCGCGGCATTGAATCCGCACGGCAGTGATGGTGGCCTGATCGGCGACACCGAGGCGCGCGAGATCGCCCCGGCCGTGGCCGCGGCCGGGGCGGCCGGAATCGACGCGCAAGGACCGGTGCCGGCGGACTCCGTCTTCAACCAGGCCATCGCCGGTCAGTTTGACGTCGTCCTCGTGATGTACCACGACCAAGGACACATCGCGATCAAGGTGCACGGCTTTGAGGAGAGCGTCAGCGTCAATCTCGGCCTGCCCTTCGTACGGACATCCGTGGACCACGGAACGGCGTACGACATCGCCGGCCAGGGCGTGGCGGACGCTACCAGTATGGCGGAAGCGATCAAACTGGCTGTGCGCCTTGCTGAGCGACGTGGGCTCTCCTGATCCGCTCCGATCCTCGATGCGCGGTCCGAATCCACACGCGCGGCGTAGTTCTGGTATGACGCGGTCTCGCCACGCGAGGTATATGGTCGGCCTGACGCTAGTCGTCGCGATCCTGGGCGCAGCCTGTTCGGGTGGCGGCGGCGACTCGGAGAGCGCGGAGCCGGACGCCTTCGATCCGGACACGGCGAGCCTGACGCGGCTGATCTTCTGGGACGAGTTCAGCTTTGGGCTGGCGCTCGAACGAGCACCGGGCATCGAGACGCTCTTCCAGGAACTCCTGGCCAGCGATTCCCCAGCGGCGATGCCCTACCTGACGGACCTGGCGATCCTGCCCAACACCTACACGGACGAAGCCCTGGAGGCCTTGCAAACCAGGTTCGACTCACCCTTCGCGCGCAACGTCTATGAGGTCGCTGGGCTATTCCAGGCCCGTGATCTCGTCGACGACAGCGACAGCTATCTCGTCTTCAAGCAAAAGCTCTACGCCTTGGTGCAGCCCGCCTACCGTGATTTTCTCGATCCGCAGCAGCGGCGCACCATCTCGGCGCAGGAGGTTGCCTTGGGCAGCGTGGCCGTCGATGGGATTCCGCCGCTGGAGTCCCCTCACTTCGTCACGGCGGACGTGGCCCAGGACTGGATGAACCCGCGCGACGACGTGATCGGCGTCGTCGTCAACGGCGACGCGCGCGCTTATCCGATCCGAAACATCGTACCGAGCGGCTGCTGAAGCCGCACAACGCCGTCGGCATCACAGCGCTGGTGGGCGAGGTCCATGAGCTGTTGCTCGAGAGCATCGACCTGGAACGGCTCCACCGCAGCGACGCCGACGATGCGGAAGCATCCGTGCGCGTCGCACTGGCCGAACTGCTGGCGACCGAATCCGTCGACGTCCCGCCCGAGAATCGCGACCTTGTGATCGAGATGGTGCGCGACGAGGTACTCGGCCTCGGGCCCATCGACCCGCTGATCAAGGACAGCACGGTCCAGGAAATCATGATCAACGCGCCCGACACGGTCTACGTGGAGCGCGACGGCGTCCTCTATCGTTCGGACATCCGCTTCCGCGACGACGCCCACGTGCGCCGCGTGGCGGAGCGTATCCTGGCCCCGATCGGGCGTCGAATCGATGAGGGTTCGCCGATGGTGGATGCCCGGCTGCCGGACGGCTCCCGCGTCAACATCACCGTGCCACCGGCCACACCCCGCAACGCAACGATCACCATCCGCAAGTTCCGTCAGGACCGTCTCTCGCTGGAGGACCTGATGTCCGCCGGCACGATGGATGAGCGCATGGCGGAATTCATCGGGGCCTGCACCGCCAACCGCCTCAATATCCTGATCTCCGGCGGGACCGGCACCGGCAAGACCACATTGCTCAACGCGGTCTCCTCGTTCATTCCGCGCTCAGAGCGGATCATCACGATTGAGGACCCTCTGGAGCTGACGCTGCAGCAGCCGCACGTGCTGTCGATGGAGGCTCGCCCCCCCGACCTCACCGGCCGGCACGCGATCCTCCGGCGCGACCTGCTCCGCAACAGTCTGCGTATGCGCCCCGACCGCATCATCGTCGGCGAGGTTCGCGGCCCCGAAGCCTTCGAAAGGCTGCAGGCGATGAACACCGGCCATGACGGCTCCATGAGCACCGTCCACGCCAACACCGGCCGCGACGCGCTGTCCCGGATTGAGAACATGGTGCTGATGGCCGGGTTCGAGCTGCCGGTCACGGCGATCCGGGAGCACGTCGCCTCCGCCCTGCACATGTTCATCCAGATGGAGCGCGGCGCCGACGGCGTGCGCCGCATCATCGCCATCACCGAAGTCACCGGCATGGAGGGTAACGCCATCACCATGCAGGACATTTACCGCTGGGAGCTGGAAGGACGTGATGAGGACGGCCGCCTGCGCGGACGCTTCACGCCCACCGGGATCCGACCGACCTTCTCCGAATACCTCGCCATTCGCGGGCGCGAACTGCCGGCCGAGATGTTCCTGGAAGGGGCACTCGCATGATTGGAGCCGTCATCGCCGCAGTCTCGGGCTCGCTGGCCGTGATGGCACTCGTCAGTGCGGTCTCAGGACACTTCAGCTGGACGCGCCGGCGCGCACTTGAACGAGCCATCCAGTTCGGCGCTGTACCGCGCCATCCGGAAGCCCCTCCTCTGCCCGAGCGCGGCAGCCTGATGCGCAAGGACGGCGTCGCCCGCAACGCGCAGCTCAGCGCCTTCTTCCGACGCTGGGATTGGTCCGTGCAGCGGGCGGAGGTGTTGGAACGCGCAGCGCTGCCGCTCAAGGTCAGCGAGTACCTGTTGATCGTCAGCATCATCGTGGTCGCGGGCGCCGTATTGGCCTTCTGGCTGACGGGCTTCTGGCCCGCGGCGATCGTCGTCGCGGTGGTCGCACTGGCGGGGCCCGTGTGGTACGTCCACCGTCGCGCCAGTCAGCGGATCGACAAGTTCAACGAACAATTGCCCGGCGCCTTGCAGATGATGGCCGTCTCGTTGCAGTCCGGATTCAGCATGTCGGACGCGATCCGCACGATCGCGTCCGACATGGATCCGCCCCTGCCGGACGAGTTCGATCGCATCTTGGACGAAACCCGTGCGGGCAGCTCCTTCGAGGAGAGCCTGCTGCGTCTGAACGAGCGCATCAACAGCCCCGATTTGAAGATCGCGATTCAGGCGCTGACCGTGCACGCGCGGATCGGCGGCAACCTAGGCGAAATTCTGGAGCAGGTCGCAGAGACGATGCGAGAGCGCGAGAAGCTGCGGCGCGACGTGCGCTCGCTCACTGCGCAGGAGCGCACGAGCGCCTACATCATCGCCTTGCTGCCGATCTGGGTGATCGGGTTCATGTTGCTGCTCTCAAAGGAAACAATCGAGCCGCTCTGGACGACATCAGCCGGCCAATGGGTGGCGGTTGGCGCGGTCGCCTTTGAGATCGCCGGCCACCTGCTCACCCGCCGCGTGACGAAGGTGGAGGTCTAGCCATAGCCCTGGAGCTAATTCCCGCGATCCTTGGCACCGCCGCCATCTTCATTGCTGCCTACGCCTTGGCCACGCCGGCCAGCCGAGCCCGGGTGCAAGCCCGACTCGACCGGTTTGGCCACAGCCAGAGCTTGAGCGAGCGGGAAGAGGAGCTGACACGGCCGTTCTTCGAGCGCGTCGCTCTGCCGGGTATCGCCCGGGCCGGATCGACCACGCGCCGGCTACTGCCCAGCACGATTGCGACGGACCTCGAGACCCGGCTCACCCATGCCAGCGAACCGCTCAGTCTGCACGCCTTCACCTTGATCCAGATGGCCTCGATCGGCCTGGGCATCGTGATCATCACAACTGGCATCGTGCTGGACCCCCACAAGCTGATCTTGACGGGCGTACTGGCTGGCGCCGTCGGGGTGGCCGCCATGCCGCTGGTTTGGCTCGGCCAGGCCGCCGCCAGTCGACGCAACCGCATCCATCGCGAGTTGCCCGATGCGGCCGATCTGATCGTCACCATGGTCGAGGCCGGGATGAGCATCGATGCCGCCCTGGCCCGCGTCGCCGAGGAGATGGACGGCCCGCTGGCCGACGAGCTGCGATTCACGATGCGTGAGACGACTTTGGGTCGATCGCGCAAGGATGCGCTGCTTGGCCTCGTCGATCACACCGATGTGCCGGATCTCCGCGCCTTCGTTCAAGCGATCGGGCACGCACAAGCCACCGGCGTGCCGCTGGGCCAAGTGTTGCGCACGGCAGTCGACGGAGATCCGGCTCAAGAAGCGGCAACGGGCGGAAGAAGCGGCGCAGAAGGCGCCCGTCAAGGTCCTTGTCGTGATGATCTTCTTCATCATGCCGGCCCTGATGATGACCTTGCTGGTCCCGGCCATCCTGCGCGCGTCGAAGCTGATCTAGGCACCGGCTCGCGCCGCAGGAGATGGCGATCGGCCTCGCCGATCGTGTGACTCGCGATCCGAGGTTCGCGGCCTGAGAGACAGAAGCGCAGTGATACTGGGGAACCTGGCCTAGCGCTTGGGGAGCTGGACGATGCCTGCGGGCTGCTGCTCGTCGCGATCCGGCTCGCGATCGTACCAGCGCCGTTGGTCGTTGTAGGCGGACTGACGGCGGAAGCGCCATCCCTCCGCGGTTCGTTCGAACTCCCACTCGACAACACCGGTGATGATCGGAACCGGATCATCGCTCTCCGCGCTCTGTTGCGTAATCAGATAAATCCCGCGTGCTCTCGCCCACGTCCCGTCGAATTCGTCAATCCGCACGCTTGAGTACTCGGTCCGGGTCAGCCGCCCAACGGATGCCGCCGCGAAGTAGGCCCGCATCTTCTCAACAATCGCAGCGCGATTCGATCGCGGATACACGCCCCCGTCATCCCCGGGTAGTAGATCTCCATCGTGCCATCCGGCAGGAACAGATCGCCGTACCCTTCCGCGTCCTGCTCATCGAACGCGTAAGCACGATCGGCGATCAACTGTTGGATGGCATGGCGGTCTATTAGGTCCTGCACGGAACACCCATCAGCTTTGGCGGAATCAAGTCCCCGAGGGAGGGGACGACAGTGCGTCCGACCCGAGACGGTCCGATCGTAGAACTCGTTTCATGATTTTTCTAGTGATCGAAACGTGAGGCTGTCGCGCTGCGGGGAGCCCGGGGGCCGTGCCCGACCACCCGAGATCTGCGGCACGATGGTGATCTCCGCGTCCGGGGGCACCGGCTCGGAAAGACCGGTGCTCACCACATTGTCATTGATCGCCACGGAGACGCCCGGCGCGATGCGATCCTCTTGCATGACCCGGTCACGCAGCTCGGGGAACCGTCGACCAACATCGCGGAAGACCTGCCTCAAGGTCTGACCCTCAGCCTCGACCCGCGATGTCCCGCCGGCGAGCTGTCGCATCTGTTGGGGCACGATCAGGACGACCATGGATGATCGAACCAGGTTTGTTGATCGACGAAGCCGGTGGCCCAACAGAAACGCCAGCCCAGCTCTGCCCGCTCGAACTCCCATTCAGCTACACCCGTGAACAGTGAGACCGCCTGCTCGTCCGAGGATCGGCCCGTGAGAAAATAGCTCGAGCGTCCCTCCGCCCGGGTTCCTTCCGACTGCTGCAGGCGCATACTTAAAAAGTGCGTGCGCGTCAGGAGCCCGGAAGGAACTGTCTCAAAGTAGTACCGCCAGCCCTCGACGATCTCGGTACTTGTCGCAAAATGGACGTGCGCGCCAGTCTCTCCCGGGTAGTGAATCTCCATGACGCCATCGGGCACGAAGAGCGCGCCGAGCCCTTCGACATCCTGCTCATCGAACACATATGCGCGATCTGCGATGAGCTGCCGAATCGCCAGTTGATCTTGGGCATCGAGCACAGCGCAGTTACCTCGTCAGACCAAATCGACTCTGTCCCTGGATGAGCCGGCAGCGAACTGGCGCAGCCGTGGCAGCGTTATCGGGGTGGCCCATGCGCGATCGAGCCAGCGTCGCTGATCTTGGTAGCCGGAAGCGCGCGAAAAGCGCCAACCAGCGCTCGTGCGCTCTAATTCCCACTCAGCAACTCCGCTGATTAGCGGAACCGGCTCTTCTCGCTGCGGCGTCTGTGCTGTGATCAGATAGATCCCGCGCGCTTTCGCCCAGTTCTGGTTGATCGCTTCGATCCGCACGCTCGAGAAGTGGGTCCGAGTGAGGAGGCTGAAAGGCGCCGCTTCGAAGTAGCTCCGCAGCCCCTCCACGATCGCCGCCCTCCGTCTCGAAGCGAACGGCCGGAGTCACCTCGCCCGGGTAAAAGAGCTCCACGCAGCCATCGGGCACGAAGAGTACGCCAAACCCCTCGGCGTCCTGCTCGTCATAGGTGTATGCGCGATCAGCGATGAGCTGGTGAATCTCGAGTTGATCGTAGAGAGCCTGCAGGGTGGATCCACCCGGCACGGCAACGGCGGCGGTCAACGGTTGCTCGCGTACGTCTTGCAAGGTGCACTCATCCACGTCGCGGATCAGCGATCGACTCCGCCATACGATACCTCGCCGGACTGCGCGTCGGTCAAGCAAAAAGAGCGCCGTGAGGCGCGAATCGAGGGCGACAAGAAAGTTCCGTCAAGCCGGATCGTTTCTCCCACAAGTCTCCGGAGCCCAAACGCGAATGAGGCGCCGACTTCGGCGCCTCATTCCACGTGCCAAGATTCGACTGTTGGACGGCCGCTAGTCCTCCAGCGACTGTTCCACGATGGCCCGTGGGCTCATCGGCAACTTGGACATGCGCAGCCCGGTGGCTTGATAGATCGCTTCGCGCAGAGCCGGCGCAGGCGGAATAATCGGCACTTCGCCCACCCCGCGCACTCCGTACGGGTGTCCCGGATTGGGCACCTCGACGAGATGCGTATCTAGCATCGGCAAATCGAGCGCGGTCGGCATGCGGTAATCCAGCAAGCTGGCGTTGCGCAGCGTGCCCTTGTCGTCGTAGAAGTACTCCTCGTTGAGGGCCATCCCAACGCCCTGAGCGACGCCGCCCTGCATTTGACCCTCCACATAAGCCGGGTGAATCGCTGTGCCCACATCTTGGACGGCCGTGTAGCGCAGCACGTCGACCTTGCCGGTCTCCGGATCCACTTCGACGTCGACAATGTGCGTCGCGAAGGCGGGGCCGGACGATGTCTTGTTGACATCCGCCCGTCCCACGATCATGCCGCCGCTACCCGGCAGCTTCTCGGCCATCTCCTTGAAGCTGAGGGCTCGTTCGTTGCCGTCGTCGTCCTTGGGTCCCACGATCGTGCCGTCGTCGCGGTACTCGACCTGGTCGGCGTCAACTTCCCACATCGACGCGGCCCGGGCGGCCATCTGCTTGCGGATGTCCAGTGCCGCCTCGTAGGCGGCCCAGCCGCCGGCAAAGGTGGTGCGGGAGCCGCCGGTCACCTGCGTGTAGCCGACCGAGTCGGTGTCGACGACGTGGGGCTTGACCTCTTCCGCGGTGATCCCCAGCGTCTCCGCCAGCTGCATGGCCAGCGAAGCGCGGGTGCCGCCGATATCGGTCGAACCGAGCACTAGTGAGACGGTGCCATCGGCGTTGACCTGCGCGTAGGCGCTGGACTCGAAACCGATGTTGAACCAGAAGCCGTGGGCGACGCCGCGGCCACGGTTCTCGCCCTCCAACTCGGAGTTCCAGTGGGGGGAGTCCTTGGCCGCCTGCATCGTGTCGACGTTGCCGATCACGCCGAACTTGGCGCCGTCGGCGCGCTGGGTGCCTTCCACGGCCGCGTTCTTCAGGCGCATCTCGAGCGGGTCAATCTCCAACTGCTCGGCCAGCTCATTGAGCACGGACTCCGAGGCGAACTCGGACTGCGGCGCGCCCGGCGCGCGGTAGGCCGCGGTCTTGGGCTTGTTCACCACCACGTCGTAGCCGTCCACGAGCTGGTGTTCGATCTCGTATGGGGCGAAGACGCACATGGCGGCGGCCCCCACCGGGGAACCTGGATAGCCGCCCGCCTCGAAGGCGAGGTAGGCCTCGGCCGCGGTCAGTGTGCCGTCCTTCTTGGCGCCCATCTTGACGCGCATGTAGGTACCTGACGTTGGTCCCGTCGCCTGCAGCACGGCATCGCGTTCCATCGTCATCTGGACCGGCTTGCCGGTCAGCTTGGAGAGCATCGCTGCAACCGGCTCGAGATAGATCGGGATCTTGCCGCCGAAGCCGCCGCCGATCTCCATCGGCACGACTTTGACACGAGAGACCGGGATACGCAGCAGCTCGGCCACGCTGTCGCGCACGGGGAAGGAGCCTTGCGTGCTCGTCCAGATCGTCAGTGCGCCATCTTGGTTCCAGAAAGCAGTGCCGTTGTGCGGCTCGATGTAGCCCTGATGCACCATCGTCGTTTCGAACTCGCGCTCGATCACGACATCGGCTTCCTCGAAGCCCTTCGCCACGTCGCCCTTGCTGAACTGAATGTGACTAGCAATGTTCGAGGGCTTGTCCGACTTCTCACCGGCGATGTCGCTGGTGTGCAACTCCTCGTGCAGCAGCGGAGCGGACTCCAGCATGGCGTCCCGCACGTCGAGCACGGGCGGCAGGGGCTCATAGTCCACTTCGATCAGCGCGATCGCATCTTCTGCGATGTGCGGATCCGTGGCGGCCACCGCAGCCACGGCGTGCCCGCTGTAGACGACCTTGTCCGAGGCCAGGATGTTGTCCATCAGCCATTTGAGCTTGGGCCCGTCATCCCCGAGGTCCGCTAGTTTGTCGGGCGCCGCCGGGAAATCCGCATTCGTGACGACAGCCTTGACGCCCGCTAGCGCCGCAGCCTTGGAGGTGTCGATCGACTTGATCCGCGCGTGCGCATGCGGGCTGCGCAGGACTTTGCCGATCAGCATGCCGGAGAGCTTGAGGTCGGCGCCGTACTCGGCGCGACCGGTGACCTTGTCCACGCCATCGTGACGGATCGGCCGGGTGCCGATGACCTTGTAATCGCTGGTAACCACTGATTCCCCCTATGCCGCTGTTCCAGCTAGGCGTTGATTTGAGCGGCGGCCTTCTCGACCGCACGAATGATCTTGTCATACCCGGTGCAGCGACAGAGGTTGCCCGCCAACCAGAAGCGGATCTCGTGCTCGCTGGGGTTGGGATTCTCCTCCAGCAGCGCCCTCGACGCCATCAGAAAGCCCGGCGTGCAGATGCCGCACTGCAGCGCAGCCTCTTCGAGGAAGGCCTGCTGCAGCGGGTGCAACGTCTCGCCTTCGGCCAGGCCTTCGACGGTTTGCACGTCCGCGCCCTCAACCTCGGCCGCCATGACCAGGCAGGCGTTCACGATCCGGCCGTCGAGGATGACGCAGCAGGCGCCGCAGTTGCCGTTGTTGCAGCCTTCCTTCGCCCCGGTCAGGCCGATGCGATCGCGTAGCGCCTCAAGCAAGCTGTCGCGCTCACTGGCCAAGAACTCGGTCGGCTCGTCGTTGATGTTGGTGTTGATGATGATGCTGTCGCTCATGCGTCCAACCCCCGTGATCGATTGGCGGCGCCCAGAATCACGCGTTGCGTGAGCACTCCGGACAGATGTTTGCGCTGCTTAATCGAACCGCGCATATCGTCGATCGGCGTCGCCGCCTCGCGTGCCGCGGCGGCGGCGGCGGCGATCGTCTCGTCCGTCAACGCGTTGCCCACCAGGGCCTCGCCGGCGGCCGGTACGAAGAGCGGGGTGGCTGCCACCGCCCCGATCGCCACGCGCGCCTGCGTCACCGTGTCGCCATCGAGCTGGAGACTGGCAGCGGCGTTGACCACGGCGATGTCCATCTCGTTGCGTGGGATGAAGCGCAAGAAGCGCGCGCCGCTGTTGGGGCGCGGAGCGGGGAAGGAGATCGAGACGAGCAGTTCCCCGTCGGCGAGCACATTCTGCCCCGGGGCGGTGCAGAAATCTTCGACCGGCACGGAGCGGGTTCCGCCCGGTCCCGCGATGTTCGCCGTTGCTTCCAGCACGATCATCGGTGGGATGCTGTCCCCCGCCGGCCCGGAGTTGCAGAGGTTGCCCCCCAAGGAGGCGCGGCCCTGAATCGCCGTTCCGCCGATCAGCGAGGCGCAGTCGACGATGGCCGGGTACGCCTCCTGGATCTGTGCATTGTTGTAGAGCTGGTAGCAAGGTGTTGCGGCGCCGATCGTGAGGCCGGCGTCGGCATCGAATTCGATTGCCATCGTTTCCGGGATGGCTTTGATGTCGACGAGCACGTCGACATCTCGGGTTCGTTCTCGCGCGTTGACGATGAGATCGGTGCCGCCTGCGAGGACCCGGGCCCCAGGGCCGTTGTCCGCGAGCAAGCTCACCGCTTCGTCCACCGTAGTCGCGCGTGCATATTTCAATGGCTGCACGTAGTCAATCCTCCTTGCGCACGTCAGGCAGGCCGCAGTGGAGGATAGCCGATTCAGGCCGTTGGGTCGTTGGCGGCAGAGAACTCGCTCGCGGCCCCACCTGCGGCCTCGTCCGAACCGGACGGCGGAAGCAGCCGCAGGAAGATGTAGCCCACGATGGCGGCGACGATCGAGGCAGCCAGAATTCCGATCTTGGCCTCTTCAATCAGCCCCTGGTCGTCATAGGCCAACCCGGCGATATAGATCGCCACCGTGAAGCCGATCCCCGCCAAGAGCGAGACCCCGGCGATATGACGCCAACGGATCACGTCCGGCTTGATCGCCAGGTCAAAGCGCACCGCCAGCCAAGCAAAGAGCAGCACGCCCACGAACTTGCCCCCGATCAGCCCAAGCGCGATGCCCCAGGCGATGCTGGAGGAAAGGGCGTCGTCAATCACGCCGCCGCCCAACTCCACGCCCGCATTGGCCAGAGCGAAGATGGGGATCACGACGAAGGCGCTCCAGGGCGAGAGGAAGTGCTCAACCCGTTGCAGCGGACCTGCCGACTCTCGGGTCAACTCCTCGATCTCGCGCACCACTTCGATCGCCGTCTCCTCGCGGGTGTGCACGTTGGGTTCGGCCAGCGCCTCTTTAAAGAGGGCGACGCGGCGGCTGATCTGGCCGGGTAAGCGATCAGGATCGTAGAGCGCGCCTGCCGGGGTCATCAGCCCGAGGGCAACGCCGGCGATGGTCGGTTCGATGCCCGACTCGAACGTCGCCAACCAGAGCCCGAGCCCGGCCAGGATGTATGCCGGGATCGAGCGGATGCCAATCCGCTGCATGACGAAGATCAGAGCGACGAAGCCGAAGGCAGCCGCCAACCAGCCGAACTCGAGGTTGTCCGTGTAGAAGACCGCAATGATCAGAATGCCGCCGATATCATCCGCCACGGCCAGGGCAAGCAGGAAGACCTTGAGCTGGATCGGGACACGGTTGCCTAAGAGCGTCAGGACGCCGATGGCAAAGGCGATGTCCGTCGCGACGGGGATCCCCCAGCCGGCGCCACCGCCCGAGTTGAGGTTGACCAACGTGAACAGCGTGGCCGGCACAACCATGCCGCCCACCGCTGCCAGGACCGGGAAGGCGGCGACGCGGCGGTCGGCGAGTTCACCATGGGTAACCTCGCGTTTGATCTCCATCCCCACGACGAAGAAGAAGATCGCCATCAAGGCGTCGTTGACCCAGCCTTCGAGCGACTCTTCCAGCCTGATGATGTCGAAGTCGAGGATGATCGGGGCGTGCCAGAACGACTCGTAGGAGTGGATGTCGACGTTGGCCCAGATCAGGGCGATCAGTGCACCGAGCACTATCACAATGCCAGCCGCGGCCTCGATCCGCATGAAGCGGATCGTCGGCTGCACTACCAGGCGCGGCAGCCGACCAACGCCCTGTCGCCAGGGGGGCTGGAAAATCTCCTGTGCCGGTCGTTGCTCGTCCGCCATGGCCCCAACGTTCCGTCTGAAAGTCAGGCTTGCGTTCCGGCCTGAACTCCAAGCCGCGATTCAGACCGCCCGGTTCAAGGCGGCTCGACTTACGCCTGTCGACGAAAGTTCACGCTAACGAGCCGGATTCTTGCAGTCATCCACCGACGGGAAAACGACGACTGACAGCCAGGCGATATAACGGTCAGACGGTGAAGTAGGCGGCCTCAGGGTGCGTCGTGACGATCGCGGAGGTCGACTGCTCCGGATCGAGCTGGAACTCCTCTGACAACGAGATCCCGATCTCCTGCGGCTGCAGGAGATCGAAGAGCAGCGCCTGGTCTTCGAGGTTGGGACAGGCCGGGTAGCCAAACGAGAACCGCGCCCCGCGGTATCGGCCCGCAAAGAGGTCCTTCGTCTCCGCGCCATCCTGGTCGACGATGCCCAGCTCCTCACGGATGCGGCGATGCCAGAACTCGGCCAGGGCCTCCGCCATCTCCACGCCGAAGCCGTGCCAGTAGAGGTAGTCCTGGTACGAATCGCCCTCGAAGAGCGTGTGCGTGTGCGCGCTGACGTTGCTTCCCATCGTCACGATGTGAAAGGCGGCGACGTCGATCTCGTCGCTCTCGACGGGGCGGAAATAATCGGCCAGGCAGAGGTTCTGCTTGCCCTTCTGGCGCGGGAAGCGGAATCGGGCACGCTCCGTGCGCTGGTCGTCGGCGTAGACGATCAGCTCGTCGCCGTCGGCCTGGACGGGGAAGTAGCCGTAGACAAGCGCGGGCTGCAGGATCGAGCCGGCGCTGGTGCCCGTGGTGGCTTCGTCGATCAGACGGCGCAGAGCAGGCCGGGCTTGCTCGTCGAGTAGTGCTGCAAACTCGCTGTCGGCGAGGTCGTTCTTGCGGAAGCCCCATTGGCCGCGGAAGAGCGCCGTCTCGTTGAGGTAGGCCGCGATCTCGGGCAGGGAGAGGCCCTTGACGACACGCCGGCCCCAGAAAGGCGGGGTGCGCAGGTCGGCGTCCGTCGCGACCGTCGAGCGGCGGGGCCGGACGCCCGTCTCGACCGCCGTCGCGCTGGTCGATCCAGTCTCGCGCGGGCGAGCGGCGGTGCGCTCTTGACCTTCGGGCACACGCCCGTCGGCAAGCGCGGTCATGATCGAGAGGCCCTCGAAGGCATCCTTACCGTAGTAGACCTCTCCGTCAAAGGCGTCGCGCACGTCCTGCTCCACGTAGGCGCGGTTGAGCGCCGCGCCGCCCAGCAGCACCTTCCAGCGCTGCGCCAGGCCACGACGGTTGAGCTCAATTAGGTCTTCCTTCATCACGACCGTCGACTTGACGAGCAAGCCGGAGAGGCCGATCGCGTCGGCGGCGTGCTCTTCCGCTGCTTCGATCACGGTGGCGATCGGTTGCTTGATGCCAAGATTGACCGTGTTGAAGCCGTTGTTGCTGAGGATGATGTCGACCAGGTTCTTGCCGATGTCATGCACGTCGCCGCGCACGGTGGCGAGCACGATCGTGCCCCGGCCGCGCTGGTCGCTGCGCTCCATGTGCGGCTCCAAGTAGGCGACAGCCGACTTCATGGTCTCGGCCGACTGCAGCACGAAGGGCAGCTGCATCTTGCCCGCGCCGAAGAGATCGCCCACGACCTGCATGGCGGGAAGTAGCAGCTCATTGACGACGCGCAGGGCGTCGCGTTCCTGCATCGCCTCGTCGAGGTCGTTGCTGATGCCGTCGCGCAGCCCTTCGAGGATGCGGTGGTGCAGCCGTTCCTCGACGGTCTTCACACTCAGATCGACGGCTTCGCGCTGCTCAGAGGCGTCCTCGAAGACGGCCATGAAGGCCCGCAGCGGGTCAGCGCCGTCCAGCCACTCGTTCTGAATCAGGCGGTGTGCAACGTCGCGCTGCTGCGCCGGGATGCGGTGGGCGGGCAGGATCTGGCGGGCGTTGACGATCGCGGCGTCCAGGCCGGCCTCAACCGCCTCCTCCACGAAGATCGAATTGAGCACCTGCCGCGAGGCCAGGTTGAGGCCAAATGAGATGTTGCTGACGCCCAGGATCGTGCGCACGCCGGGCAACTCCGCCTTGATCCGGCGGATCCCCTCCAACGTCGCCTTGCCGTCGTCGCGCAGTTCCTCCTGGCCGGAGCCGAGGGGCAGCGTGAGCGCGTCGAAGAAGAGATCGCCGGGCCGCAGGCCGTGCTCTTCGGTCACGATTTGGTAGATCCGCTTCGCGATCTCCAGCTTGCGATCGGCGGTACGCGCCTGGCCCTCTTCGTCGATCACGAGCGCGACGACGGCCGCCCCGTACCGCATGGCGGCCCGCACGACCCGGTCGAGCCGCTCTCCGCCGTCCTCGAGGTGGACGGAATTGATGATCGGCTTGGCGCCCAGCAACTTGAGCCCCGCCTCCAACACGGGCGCCTCCGTCGAGTCGAGCATGATCGGCAGCGTGGTGCGTCCGCGCGACTCGGAGACCAGGCGCTCCATGTCGGGCACACCGTCGCGCCCGACGTAGTCGACGCAGAGGTCGACGATGTGCGCCCCCTCTTCTACCTGGTCGCGGACGAGATTGGCCATCTCATCCCAGTTCTCCTCGCCCAGCAGCCGCTTGAACTTGCGCGATCCGTTGGCGTTGGCTCGTTCTCCCACGATCAAGAATGAAGCGTCCTGCTCGTACGGCACGGCCGTGAAAAGCGACGAGACACCCAACTCCAACTCGCTCGTGCGCTCGACCGGCGTCGCGCCGGACAAGCGCTCCACCACGGCTCGAGTGTGGAGCGGGCTGGTGCCACAGCAGCCTCCGACGATGCGAGCCCCATAGTCCTTTACGAAGGTTTCATTGGCGTCGGCGAACTCATCGGCGGCGAGGTCGTAGACCGCTTTGCCATCGACGACGCGCGGCAGACCGGCATTGGGCTGCACCATGATCGGCAGCGACGAATGCTGGGCGAGGTAGCGCAGATGCTCGTGCATCATGTCGGGGCCGGTACCGCAGTTGAGCCCCAGAGCGTCGAGCCCGAGCGGCTCCAGCGTCGTCAGCGCCGCGCCGATTTCGCTGCCGACCAGCATCTGACCGGTCGTCTCGATCGTGATCGTGCAGAAAAGCGGTAGCTTGCGGCCGAGCTCTGCCATGGCGTCCTTGGCCGCGATGATCGCGGCCTTGCCCTGCAAGAGGTCGTAAACGGTTTCCACCAGCAGCGCATCGACATCGCCCTCAAGCAAGCCGAGCGCCTGTTCGTGATAGGCGTCGTGCAGGTCGTCGAAGCTGGCCTGGCCGAGACTGGGCAGCTTGGTGCCGGGGCCCATCGAGCCGATCACGAAGCGCGGCTTGTCGGGCGTCGCGTAGCCATCGGCCGTGCGGCGGGCGATCTCGGCGGCGGCGCGATTGATCTCTCGGGCACACGGGCGGAGGTCGTACTCGGCCAGGACGTGGCTGGCCCCGCCGAAGCTGTTGGTGAGGATGCCGTCGACGCCAGTCTCGAGATAGGAACGATGCAGGTGCTCGACGGCGTCGGGCCGCGTCACGCTGAGGATTTCGTTGCAGCCTTCCTGGCCGTCGAAATCGTCCAGCGTCAGATCCATGCCCTGCAGGCCGGTGCCGGTCGCGCCGTCTAGGACCAGAACGCGCTCCGCGAGCACGTCGAGCAGGTGGGGTCGCGCGGTCACGATTGCTCCAGGCGTCGTCACGCCGGCACTGCCACGCATTGGTGCGCGACCAGGCTGCAGCGGGTGGACGCCGTCCTAGGCAGTATAGGCAAGGGCAACGGCGCGCTTGCCGCGCGCGTCACCCAAGCAACAAGGGGCCAACACAACGGGGCGAGGCCAGATGGCGGGTGCTAGGCCGGGGCGGCGGCCGTCGCCACTTCGATCGCGGCCTGCCAGCGTTCCTGGAGGTCGCCGGCGCGAACCGTCTCCAGCACGTACTCGCCGAAGGCTTGGGTCGTGGAGCCGGTGTCGCGACCGGTCATGACCAGCTTTTTCTCGTACTGGCCACAGAGGTCCATGGCCTGATTGAGGCGGTCGCCCAGGTCAGTGTAACCGATATGCGAGAGCAGCATCGCGCCCGCGCGCAGCATCGACGAGGGATCGGCGTAGATGTCCCGCCCCTCGCGGACCATGCGTGGGGCCGAACCATGGATCGCCTCGAACATCGCGGTCTGCGTGCCCAGATTGCCTGCCCCTGCGGTGCCGACGCCGCCTTGGAACTCGGCCGCCTCATCGGTCAGGATGTCGCCGTAGAGGTTGGGCAGGACCAGCACCTGGAAGTCGCGACGCCGCTTCGGGTCGATGAGCTTCGCCGTCATGATATCGATGTACCAGCCCTCCCAATTGATGCCCGGGAAATCCGCGCCCACCTTGCGCGCTGCATCCAGGAACGATCCGTCCGTCGTTTTGACGACGTTGGCCTTGGTCACGACCGTGACGTTCTCTTTGCCGTTCGCCTTGGCGTAGTCGAAGGCAGCCCTGATGATCCGCTCGTTGCCCGGGTTGGAGAGGATCTTGAAGTCCACGTTGAGATCACCGAGGGAGAGACCGTCGCTGCCGACGGCGTAGAGGTCCTCCGTGTTCTCGCGGAAGAACATCCAGTCGATGCCCAGCGCGGGCACACGTACCGGACGCACGTTGGCGAAAAGGTCCAGCACCTTGCGCATCGCGACGTTGGCGCTCTCGATGTTGGGCCACTCGTCGCCCTGCTCCGGCGTGGTCGTGGGGCCTTTCAAGGTGACGTGGCACTGCTTGATCTCGGACAGGGTGTCGTCCGGAATGGCCTGCAGCAGCTCGGCCCGGCGTTCAATGGTCAGACCGTCAATCGTGCGGAACTCCACCTTGCCGCTGGCAACCTCGTCGGCCAGCAGGTCCTCCAGGACGTGCTGCGACTCACGGGCGATCGAGGGGCCGATGCCATCGCCGCCGAGCACGCCGATGATGATCGTGTCGAGCGCGCCGTAGTCGATCGGGGCGCCTTGCTGTTTCACCTTGTCGACTCGCTCCTGCTGGCGTCGGAGGAGATCCCCAAAGTGGGCCTGGGCCTCTTCCACGGTATTGAACTGGGGCACGTTCTTCCTCATTCACTGCGATGGGCACTGCGACGGGCGCGCCGTGTCAGGGACTGACTTCCCTGGGCGTTGAGTAGTCGGGGGACGCATCCACATCGACCGCTGACGTGGTCGCGGAGGCGACCGGCCCGAGTGTTGTCGATCTATAGAACAGACGCAAGCGATGATAGAAGAAACGGATAGGTTTCCACCGCGGATGTCAGCGAGGCCATGGAAGCGGCGCTTTCGAGCTCGCGGCGATCAGCCGTCCAAGCCGAGATCGCGCATGAACGCCGCTGGGTTCGGCTCGCGACCGAGGAAGTCGCGCACGAGGACGTCCCCGTCCACACTGCCGCCCCGCTCCAGAATTCCGCGTCGATAGTCGCGGCCGACGCTTGCCTCGTTGAGCCCGGCTTCGGCGAAGCGCGTGAACATATCGTCGCCGTAGACCTTGGACCACATGTAGCCGTAGTAGCCCGCGTCGTAGCCGAAGAGGTGTCCGAAGCCGGCTTGGAAGTGGGTCTCGGTGGGATAGTCGAAGCCGGTGATGGGATGCAGCTCGCGAGCGATCGCGTCACTGTCCTTCGACGCGCCCGGCCCGTGGTAGGCGAGATCGAGCCGGCCAAAGTAGATCTGACGCAGCGCGGCGATGCCCGAACCAACGTTTTTCGCGTCGATCATGCGGCCCAACAAGTCGGACGGAAGCGGGTCGCCGCTCTGGTGATGGCGAGCGAAGCCCTGCAGGACCTCCGGCTCCCAACACCAATGCTCCAGCATCTGTGAGGGCGCTTCGACGAAGTCGCGCTCCACGCGTGTCCCGGAGAAATGGAGGTAGGGCACTCGCGTCAGGGTCTGATGCAGGATGTGGCCGAACTCGTGGAAGAGGGTAACCACCTCGGAGTGGCGCAGCAGCGACGGCGTCTCGGCACTGGGCTTGGTGAAGTTGGCCACGATCGCGCTGACCGGCGGCTGGTAGCTGCCGTCCGGCAAGCGACGGCCGCTCTGCAGCGTGAAGGCGGCCGCGTGGCCGAACTTGCCGGCGCGCGGATGCAGGTCCATGTAGAAGTGACCGACGACTTCGCCCTCATCGTTGGCGCGATCGACGATGTCGAAGTAGCGCACGTCTGGATGCCAGGCGTGGTTCGTGTCATCGCGGGCGACGAACTCGACCGAGACGAGCCGCTGATAGACGTCAAAGAGGCCCTCCTGCGTGGCGTCGAGCGGGAAATACTCGGCCACCTCGAACGGGTCGACATTGTGTTTCTCGCGCAGCACCTGCTGCTGGTAGTAACGCCAGTCCCAGATTTCCAGCGGGCCCGCGGTGCCCGTCGCGCCCGCCTTCGAGGCGCTCAGCTCCGCGATGTCGAGATCGGCTTTGAGGCGCACCTTCGCTTCCAGGTCGACCAGGAAGTCCAGCACCGCCTCCGGGCTTTTGGCCATGCGAACCTGCAAGACGTACTGCGCCCAGCTCTCGAAGCCCCCGGCGCGGGCCGCCTGGTCGCGCACGCTGATCGCTTCCTCCAGCAGATCGACGTTGACCTCCGCCGCCTTGTTGTGGTTCTTGCGGAACAGCTCTTCCCGCAGCGACGCGTCCTCGGCCGACTCCAGGAAGGGGAATAGCTCCGGGTAGTCGAGCGAGACCCGGTACCGGGTCTCGCCGTCGACATCCTCGCTGCTCAGGTTGTCAATGAAGCTGTCGGGCAGCCCGGCCAGGCCGGCTCGGGGCACGACGATGGCATCCTCATACTCGTCGATGTTGCGACGGAACTGGATGCCGAGGCCCACTAGTCGCTCCTTCAGGGCTTGTAGCGACCGGCGATCGCCGGCTTCCAGCTCCAACCCGTTGCGATGGAAGTCGCGCAGCGTGCGCTCGACGAGACGGGCCTCAACGCCTTCCAGCGACTGGCCCTCAGCGGAGGCAGCGAAGTCGGACACGGCTCGGTAGAGTCCCTCATGAAAACCCAGGCCCGTGGCAAACGTGTCCAACTTCTCCTCGGCCTGGTGCGCGGCCTCTCGCAGCGCGTCATCTGGCGCGACCTGCGAGAGAAAGCCGTAGCGGCCCGAGGCCTGGCCCAGCACGTCGTCGATCTGCTCGATCGCAAGCATCGTGTTCTCGAACGTCGGGGCCCCGGCCGCGAGCGACGCAACGCGGTCGACCAGGCTCTGGGCTTCGCTGATCGCGTCCTCGATCCCCGTGCTCACATCGGTCGCGGAGACGGCCTGGTAGTTGAACGGATCGGGTTTGGGCATTCCGGTCTCCTGGACATCGCTCTGGACGGGGCGGCTAGCGTACGGCGGTTTGCGACGACGGTCTGAAGCTGCGATACCTGCTCGCACGAGTGGAGGATCCGATGGCTGGTCTCGCGCACAACCAGTACGACCTCAGCAGCGGCATCTCCATGCACACGGCGGAGCAGGGGGACGGCCTGCCCGTGATCATGTGTCACGGCTGGCCGGAGCTCTGGTACTCGTGGCGGCATCAGATCCCAGCCCTGGCCGAGGCGGGCTTCCACGCGATCGCGCCCGACCAGCGCGGCTACGGCCGAACGACGGCGCCTGCAGAGATCGATGCCTACTCGCAGCAGCACATCTGCGCCGACCTCGTCGCCCTGCTCGATGTGCTGGAGTTGGAGCAAGCGGTCTTCGTGGGCCACGACTGGGGGGGCGCCGTCGTCTGGAACATGGCGCTGCACCATCCAGAGCGTGTGCGCGCCGTGGCCGGCGTGAACACGCCCTTCGGCGGGCAGGCCGCGCTGCCCAGCCTGGAGGCGCTCAAGGACCGAGCCGGGATCTGGGACTACCAATTCTACTTCCAGGAGCCGGGCGTGGCGGAGGCGGAAGTGGAGGCGGACGTGGAACGGTCGTTTCGACTGATCTTCCGCGCCAGCGACGCAGCCGACGAATTCGACATCCTGGTCGGCTTCGACACGGTGCGCGATCGCGGCGGGATCCTGGCCGACTATCCCGCCGATGCGGCACGCAGCGTGATGCTGAGCGCGGAGGAGCTGGACGTCTACGCCCAAGAGTTCCAGCGCACCGGCTTCCGCGGGCCCTTCAACTGGTATCGAAACAACCGGACGTCGTGGGAGTGGGGCGAGGAAACGAAGGGCCAGACGATCGACTGTCCGGCCCTGATGGTGACGGCGGGCAAGGACCCGGTCCTGACCCCGGCCCGCTCCGAAGGGATGGAGTCCGTCGTGCCCAACCTCGTGCGGGGTCACATCGAAGAGTGTGCGCACTGGACGCAGCAGGAACGGCCCGACGAACTCAACGCGATCCTGATCGATTGGCTCAATTCGCTCTAGCGAACTTCGCTTCTGCGGAGGTGCTCCGGAAGCGCCTGTGGAACAGGCGTTCTGTCCCCGCTAGAGTGGGTTCACACCTGCTTTTCGTGGTCGGCGCTGCGGAGTGGATGTGGAGATCGCGCTGGTTCTGGTGTCGATCGTGGCGCTGGCCGTGGTCGCGGCGCTGATCGTGCGGCGGCAGAGCGTCGGCCAGGCCGAACCCATCGTGGATGAGCGGCCGCCGGAGCCGCTGCGGCTGGCCGACGACGAGGTGTCCCGCATCGTCACGCAACTGCGCGCCGAGCTGGCGGAGACGCAATCCCAGGCCCTGCAATCCAACGCCGAGCAGTTCCTGACCCTGGCGGAGCAACGCCTGCGACGAGAGACATCGTTGGGCGAGGAACAGCTCAAAGCGCGCCAGGCCGAGTTCGACCGTGGGCTGCGCGACATCCATGAATCCCTCAGTGAGATGACCAAGTTCGTGCAGGAGACGGACAAGCGTCGTCAGGACAGCCTGGTCGAACTAGGCGCCGTCGTGCGCGAGTCGCAGACCTCGGTGCAGGAGCTGAACCGCGTCACGCAGGGGCTGAACCAGGCGCTGACGTCGGGGCAGCGTCGCGGCCAGTGGGGCGAGCGCATGGCCGAAGACATCCTGCGCGCCGCCGGCATGATCGAAGGCGTGAACTACACCCGCAACACGACAACGAGCGGCAGCGGCGACGGCGCGTCGACGCGGCCCGACTTCACCTTCCTGCTGCCCCAGAACCGCATCCTGCACATGGACGTCAAATTTCCGCTGGCGGGATACCTGCGCTACATCGAAGCCGCCAGTGACCCGGAACGCGACGCCGCCCGCAAGCAGTTCCTCTCCGACGTGCGCGCCCGCCTGCGCGAGGTCGTGACGCGCGGCTACATCGATCCGGCCGCCGGGACACTGGACTATGTCCTGGTCTTCATCCCCAACGAGCAGGTCTACGGCTTCATCCACGAGCACGATCCGAACGTGCTGGACGAAGCGCTCGGCATGCGTGTCGTGCTCTGCTCGCCGATCACCCTGTTCGCCGTGCTGGCCGTGATCCGGCAGTCGGTGGAGAACTTCCGCCTCAGCGAGCAGACGGACCGGATTCTGAGCGCGCTGGGCGGCTTCGCGACGCAATGGGAGAAGTACCAAGATGCGCTCGGGAAGCTGGGCGGGCGGTTGGACTCGGCTCGCAAGGCCTACGACGAACTGGCAACGACACGCACCAATGTGCTGCAGCGCCAGGTCGACAAGGTGGAGACGCTGCGCGTTGAGTCCGGCGTCGAGGCTGACACGGCGATCGGCCAAGGTGAGGATCAGGAACAGCTCGAAATTCCCGAGCACCTACTCAACGAGCGCTCGAGGCGGTAGATCCCAACCCCGTTAGAGAGCCGCGTACCACTCCGACAACGCCGTGCCAATCGCATTGGGCGACTCTTCCTGGACGAAGTGCGTGCCCTCAACTTCAACCTCGGTCTGGTTCTTGAAGCTGCGGATGAATTCCTCTCGCGGGCCGACGATGATCGCGCCGGGCTGCGAGTTGATGAAGAGCTTGGGCAGCTCGTTCGACGCCATCCAGTCGCCAACCTCCGTGCAGACGCGCACCGTATCGGCGGGCTCACCGTCGAGCGGGAGCTCGCGCGGCCAGGTCAGCGTCGGCCGACGCCCTTCGCCGGTTTCGAGGTAGGGCGCGCGGTAGCGATTGAGCGTCTCCTCGTCGAGCCCGCCCCGCACGTTGCCCAGGATCTGCTCGACAAAAACGTTGTTGGTCAACACCAACTCCTCGCCGACGCCCTCCGTGCGGAACTTCTCGAAGAGCTCGCTGCCAAACCCGAACATCTCGCGCCAGATCGGCTCCATGAAGCAGATCGCCTTGATCCGCTCCGCGTGGCGCATGGCCCAGAAGGAACCCAGCACGGAACCCCAGTCGTGGATCACCAGGGTGACGTTGTCGCCCAGGTCCATCGCCTCGAACCAGGCGTCGAGGTAGCGCTGGTGCTGCTCCAGCCGGTACTCGCCGCCCGGCCGGCCCGACTCGCCCATCCCGATCAGGTCGGGCGCGAGGCAGCGCGCGGAGCCTTCCAGGTGCGAAATGATATTGCGCCAGAGATACGACGATGTTGGGTTGCCGTGCAGGAAGACGACGGAATCGCCGCTGCCAACGTCGACGTAGGCCATCTCACTGTCCAAGACGTCGATCCGCTTGCGCTCGCGCGTATCCAGCGCCGAAATGTTCGCTTCGACCATGCTCTCTCCGCCTCCCTAAACCCTCACTCGATTGGCGGACTACCGTTGCGCCTCGTCCAGCAGGGATAGTCGGGCCGCCGCTGCATCCGTCGCTTCCAGGCTCGCCATGTCGATCGCGCGTGCCTGGTGCCAAGAGTCCCAGACTGCCTCGATGAAGCGCATGTAGCGCACACCGTCGCGGAAATTGGTCAGCTCAACGGGCGCGCCATCGCGCACCGAGGCGACGAAGTCCTGCTCGACAAGCCAGCCGCGATCGGTACCTTCGTCAGGCTCCAGCTCCGCCGGTTCTTCGCCGTGTTTCGCCAGTCGAGCCGTGTCGCCGAAGGTCCAGTGCAGCGTCGCCTCGGAGCCGTAGACGAGAACCTCGCCGGGCGCGTGGCCGAAGTTGCCGGCCGCGACGGCCGAGATGTCGTAGAGCGTGCGTGAGCCGTTCGCCATCTCGGAGGCGATCTGGATGCTGTCCGGGATCTCGATCGTGACCTCGCGCTCGGTTTCCGCATCCACGCGGCTGCGCACACGGATACCGGAATCCGCGACGACGCGCTTCGTGTCGCCCAGCCAGCGTTGGATCATCTCGTTGAGGATGCCCAGCATCATCGTGTTCTTGCCCGAGAGATCGTAGGAATGGCGCCAGTGCAGTCCGCCGCCGTTGATCATCCGCGCGCGGGTCTCGATCACCTCACCCAGCTCGCCCTCACGGATCAGCCGCTGGATCGTGGGGCCGAGACGAAAGTCGAACGGGGCAGGGACGATCTGAGCGATCAGATCAGGCTGCGCGGAGCTGGCCGCGAGCATGGCCTCCGCCTCGCGCGCGTTGCGGCACATCCGCGCCTCGCAGAGCACGTGCTTGCCCGCCTCCAGCACGGCGATGCTGTAGTCGCGATGCGTGTTGGGCCAGGTGCCGATGCAAACGGCGTCGATCTCGTCGTCGGCCAGCAGCGCCTCGATGCTGGGCGCGGTTTTAGCGATACCGAACTCGTCCGCCACCCGTTGCGAGCTCTCTGGGCTGCGATTGACGACGGAGACCAGCTCGATCTCGTCGAGCGCCTTGAAGCCCGGAATGTGCATCTTGCGCGTGTTGTCGCCCGCGCCGATGAAGCCGATTCGCAGTGGAGCCATGCGTTTTTCCTTTGCATCCGCGTGGTGGTGCGGGAGACCCCACAAATGGGAGCCCACTGGTCCCAGGGGGCGCAGGATACGTTGCCCGCGAGCTTCGTGCCGACACAGAACAGTGCCGCGTCCTGACCATGGATATACTCGGCTCCCAAAAACCCGGAGCGAGCACATGCTTACCGACCTCGAATCGACCGGTCCCAACAACCTGACGCAGGACGAGGCCGAGGCGCGAGCCGGCCTCGTCGGCGCGGTTGAGTACGAGCTGGCGATCTCGTTGCGTGCTGGCAGCCCCGACTACGAGGGTGACTGCATCATCCGCTTCGAACATGCCGATCCGTCGGCGGGGACGTTCCTGGACTTCACCGGCAAGGAGATCCTGCGATTCGAGCTGAACGGCGCGGAGGTCGATGCGGCCAGCTGGCGGAGTCACCGACTCCAACTCGAGGGCGGGCTGCTGCGCGCGCAGAACGAGGTCCGCATCGTCTATCGCAACGACTTCGATCACGACGGGATCGGGCTACACAAGTTCACCGATCCTGAAGACGGCCTAGAATACATCTACACGCACTTCGAGCCGTTCGACGCGCACCGCCTCTTTCCCTGTTTCGACCAACCCGACATCAAGGCCAGCTACCGGCTTCGCGTTGGAGCGCCCGCGGAGTGGGCCGTCGTTGGAAACAGCCCGGAGGTCGGGCGCGGCAATGCGGGCGACGGCCAGGTCATTCGCGAATACGAGCAGACGCCCCGCTTCAGCACGTATCTCGTCGCGCTCGTCGCGGGGCCGTACCACGTCTTCGAGGAGACCTACGAAAGCGCCGACGGGTCGCAGGCAGTGCCGCTCAAGGTGCTCTGCCGGGAGTCGCTGGCCAAGCACATGGACCCCGACGAGTTCTTCGAAACCACCAAGCAGGGGCTCGCCTTCTTCGGTGAATTCTTCGACTTCCCCTACCCCTTCGCCAAGTACGACCAGGTCTTCGTGCCCGAGTTCAACATGGGCGCGATGGAGAACGTGGGCTGCATCACCTTCTCGGAGCGCATGGTCTTCCGCGACCCGCCGACCGAGTTGCAGCGCCTGGGCCGGGCCGAGGTCGTGCTGCACGAGATGGCACACATGTGGTTTGGCGACCTCGTCACCATGCGCTGGTGGGACGACCTCTGGCTCAACGAGTCCTTCGCGACCTACATGGCCTACCTGGCGCTGGCGGAGGCGACCCGCTTTGAGGAGGGATCCTGGCCCAACTTCCACGGCCGCATGAAGGCCTGGGCCTACGAGCAGGACCAGCTCGTGACGACGCACCCGATCTCGGGCTCGGTGCCCAACACCGACGCGACATTCCTCAATTTCGACGGCATCACCTACGGCAAGGGCGCGTCGGTGCTGAAGCAGCTCGTCGCCGCGATCGGGATGGACGGCTTCCGCGAGGGCATGCGGCTCTATTTCAAGGAGTACGCCTGGGGTAACACCACGCTGGATGAGTTCCTGGGCGCGCTGGAGCGCGGCAGCCAGTCCGAACTGCAGGCCTGGAGCAAGATGTGGCTGGAAACGGCTGGCGTCAACACGCTGGCGCCGCGACTGGAGCTGGACGACGGCATGATCGCCGGCTTCGCGATTGAGCAGACGGCGCCGGCGGACCACGACACCCTGCGACCGCACAAGCTGCAGCTCGCCATCTTCGACGAGGCGGACGGTGGCGCACCGACCCTGCGCGAGGCGATCCCCGTCGAGGTCGACGGCGCGCGCACGGTGGTCGAAGAGTTGGTCGGCACGCCGGCGCCCGTCGCCGTCTTCCCCAACTACGAAGACCACGACTACGCCAAGAGCGCGCTCGACGAGCGCACGCTGGGCTATGTGCGCGAGCGGCTGGAGCGCTTCTACGACCCCTTCATCCGCCTGCTGCTCTGGCACTCGTTGTGGGACATGGTGCGTGACCAGCAGTTCGAGTCGACCGACTACCTGGCGCTTGTGAGCGAGAAGTTGCCTCAGGAGTCGATCCAGGAGCTGGTGCAGACCACGATCGGCCGGGCCAATCTGGCTCAGCGTGCCTACACGCCGGACGACATGCGGCTGGAGCGAGGTCGCGCGCTCTATGCACTGGCCGAGCCGGAACTGCGCCGGGCGCAAGACCCCAACCTGCGCATCGTCTGGGCGCGTTCGCTGGTGGCGGCGGCGCAGGAGCCCGACACGATTACCGCCGTCCTGCAGCTCGCCGACGAGGGCACCGGCATCGAGGGCTTCGAGCTGGATCAGGACATGCGTTGGTTACTCGTGATCAAGGCGATGTCGCATGGACTCGACGGAGCCGACGCGCGACTCGCGGCTGAGCTCGAGCGCGACCCGAGCGACCGCGGTCAGCGCAATGCTGAAACGGCGCGTGTCGCCGCACCGGACGCCGCCATCAAGGAGGCGGCTTGGAGCGCGATCCGCGATGACGACGATGCATCGCTCTTCGACCTGCGATCGAAGATGCATGGGTTCTTCGCCTGGCATCAGCGTGAGCTGACCGCGCCGTACGCCGATCGCTTCTTCGACGAGGTGGCCGACATCTTCCGCCTCAAGACGAAGGACTTCGCGACGACGTATTTCGCCAGCCTCTACCCGCATCACCTGCCCACCGACAACACGGTCGAGCGGACGGAGTCGTTGATCGAAGCACTGCACGACGACGATCTCATGCTCAAACGCAGCCTGCGTGAGGCGCTGGACGAGCTGCGCCGGGCGCGGGCCTGCCGCGCTTTCGCGGCGGGATAGGACGGCGAAATGCGCGTCGAAGACTGCTACCTGTATCCCGTCAAGGGAATGACGCCCGCCGCGGTGGAGACGCTGCTGCTGGAGCCGGGCAAGAGCCCCACAGGGGACCGTGGCTTCGTCTTCGCTTACGCCGACGCGGAGACGCGCGAGCCCAGGGGCTGGGTGCGCAAGTACGACGCCCTCACCGGCCTCAGTACACCGGGCTTGGCGGAGGTGGAGGCGGATTACGACGCCGCCACGCGTGTACTCACACTCAGCTTCGCCGGCGAGCAGCAGGCAGCCTCCGTCGACAACGAGGCGCAGCGCCAGAGTCTTGCGCGCTGGCTAGGCACCGCGGTCAAGACCTTGCCGACGCATCCGTTCGACGCCAAGCCCGAGCACGAGCCGCTGCGGCTCCTCGGCGACGGCGAGTCGCTCTTCACCGACCGCGGGCCAAGCCAGGTCTCGATCGGGTCGCTGGCCAGTCTGGCGGCACTGGCGGAGGCAGCCGGCGCCGAAGTCGAGATGCGACGCTTCCGCTCCAACATCGTGATCGACGGCGGCGAAGCCTGGGAAGAGTTCGGCTGGGCGGGCAAGCGGCTGCGGATCGGGGAGACCTTGCTGGAAGTGACCGCCCCGCTGCGTCGCTGCAAGGCGGTCAACGCCAACCCCGCTGGCGGCGGCCGCGACATCAACCTGCTTGACGTGCTGGACGTGAAATTCGGCCACCTCAACTTCGGTGTCGAGGCGAACGTGATCGAGGGTGGGAACGTTCATCCCGGCGACGCGGTAACCCTCGTCGAGGGCTGAGCACGGCAAACACGGTACGATCAGCCCGAAGGAGATCCGCGTGCGCGGCTTCCCCCAAACCTCGTGGGATCCGAACGAGCCGGCCGTGGAACGCTGGCTGCTTGAGGGCAAGGTGCGGGACTCGGCGCTGATCCCGTCGTCATCGAACTACGTGTTCTTGCTGGAGTTGGGCGCGCCCGGCGTCGAGCAGTCAGGCTTCGCGGTGCACAAGCCGGAGCGAGGCGAGACGCCGCTCTGGGACTTCCCGCCGTCGCTGTACAAGCGCGAGATCGCGACCTACCTGATCAGCGAGGCGCTCGGCTGGGGCCTGATCCCGCCGACGATCGAGCGCGAAAACGGACTCGAAAACGGACTCGGCTCGCTACAACTCTTCATCCCCGCGGACATGGGCTGCACCTTCTTCGACCTACGCGACGACAACGCGGACGCGATGCGCCGCTTCGCCGCCTTCGACTGGCTGACCAACAACGCCGACCGCAAGGGCGGCCACCTCCTGCAAGCGAGCGACGGCCGGATCTGGGGCATCGATCACGGCCTGGCCTTGCACAGCGAGGAAAAGCTGCGCACGGTGATCTGGGACTACGCTGGCCAGCGCCTGCCCAATGAGTGGTTGGATGAGATCGTCGCGCTCGCGGCGAAGCTAGAGGACGGCGGCACGGCCCAGGAGCAGCTTGCGCCGTATCTGGACGAACAAGAGCTGGAAGCGCTGCGCATGCGGGCTGCGTCGATCCTGGCACACCCCGTCCTGCCTGAACCGCCCACCTCGCGCCGCCCGTACCCCTGGCCCTTGATCTAGGATCTCCCGGCTCGGGACACGCCAAGCCCGGCGTAGACCGCTCGCTCTTCGGATAAACTCCAGCTCAGAGGAGACGAGCCGCATGCCCCCGAACTTCTCCAAATTTCAAGCCTTCAAGACCGAGGCTCCGCACGCGGGCCAGGATGCTCCCGATTTTCAGCGCCCCCTGCTCGATGGCGGCGAGGTGACCCTGTCCGAGCTGCAGGGCAAGGTCGTCGTGCTGCACTTCGGAGCGATCACTTGACCACCCTACCGGGGGGAGGTTCCCCCCTTCGAGGCGATGGCAAGCGAGTGGAGTGAACGCGACGTCCAGTTCTTCACGGTCTATGTGCGTGAGCCGCACGCCGGAGGTCAGTACCCCCAGCCCGAGACTCTGCAGGAGCGCACGCGCTACGCCAAGGACTGCGTGGCGTCCGACGGGCAGCAGATCCCCGTCATCATCGATGCCATCGGCGACGGCATTCACGCCACATACGGTGGCCTGCCGAACATGGTCTACGTGATCGACACGCGCGGGAAGATTGGCTATCGGGCCAGCTGGGCGAAGCATGATCAGGTGCGGGACGCCGTGGACTTGCTGTTGCGCTTCCACGAGGCGAAGCAAGCCGGCAGACCGGTCATGGGCGGCATGCCGGCCTGGAGCGAACAGGCGCTGCCGCCCGATCCCGATGACGGGGTGGGGGGCGTGATCCGCGCGATCGAGGTCTGGGAGCAGGCCGAGAACTACGACGAGCCCGAACGCTTCCTGGGCGAGGACGTGGCCGAAGTCTTCCGCCGCGCCTACAAGACGGCGACCGGCAAAGAAAGCGTCCGGCAGAGTTAGGCAGCCGGCTACGGCAAGAGCGGCTCGTCGGCCGTAATGCCTTCGGCGTAGAGCGCGTCGATCTCGGACGTCGTCAGTCCCAATTCGATGAAGATGTCGCGGTTGTGCTCCGCGAAGACCGGCGCCGCGCGCCGGATCGAAGCCGGCGTACGCGTGAAGCGCCAGGGCCATGAGGCGTAGGGGTAGACGCCCACCACCGGATGCTCGATATCGACGAAAAAGCCGCGCTGGTGCAGATGCGGGTCGGGCAACATCTGCCAGTTGGCCAGAACCGGCGCGGCCGAGACACCCGCGCGTTGCAGCGCCCACGCGATCTCATATTGCTCCAACCCCTGGGCCCAGGCACTGATGGCGTCGTCGATTGCATCGTGACTCGCCCAACGCCCCTCCAAGCTCGACAGAGCGGAATCAGCGGCCAGGTCGGGTCGTTCGATGACGGCGCAGAGCGCGAGCCAGTCGGCGTCGTCCTGGACGGAGACGGCGACCCACTTGTCGATCCCGACCGCGGCATAGGCACCCTGCGGAGCGAAGCGCGGGTCCCGGTTCGCCATCGGTTGGCGCAGCTCGGCGCTGGCCTGATACGACAGCAACGACTCGAAGCAGAAGCCGGCCCCTACTTCATTGAGTGAGATGTCGACCCATTGGCCCTCGCCACTCTCGCGGCGGTGCTCCAACGCGGCCATGATCGCGACCGCGCCGTGGATACCGGCCACGGGGTCGGCGTAGAACAGCGTCGTGCGATAGCGCGGACCGTCGGGCTCGTAGCCGGTGACCGCCGTCAGCCCCGACGTCGTTTCAATGTTCGAGCCGTAGGCGACCCAGTCCTTCGACGGACCCGTCGCGCCGAAACCCGACATGCTGACCATGATCAGGCGCGGATTGATCTCTTTGAGATCCTCCCAGCCGAGGCCGAGGTTGGGCATCACGCGCGCGCTGTTGTTCTCGATCAGCACGTCCGCGTTGCGCACCAGCTCCCTGAAAATCTCCTTGCCGCGCTCCTGCTGGAGGTCGATCACCACGTCGCGCTTGTTGCGGTTGAGGTGATTGAAGTACATCGCGCGGTTGTATCCCTGGCGCTGGAGGTCCAACTCCGGGCCGGGCCAGAACAACGCCCGCGTCGCGGGTCGGGCCGCCCACTCGACTTTGATCACGTCCGCGCCAAGGTCGGCCAGGTGCCGCCCCGCGATCGGTCCGGCCCAGTTCGCCGTCAGCTCGACGACGCGCAGGCCGCGCAAAGGCGGGTCGTGCTGCTCGGGCTGCAGCGGCCGGGCCGAGGCATCAGCCGTCGCGGGACTCCACTCCGAACGCAAGGAGTCGGTGTGCTGACCCAGCGTGGGCGCGTCGCCGGACCGCGCGGAGCGCGTGACGCTGAGCTGATAAGGCTGCCCCGGGAAGCGCACGGCCCCTCCCGCACCTTGCGCCCAGACCTGATCGCCTCCTTCCCAGTAGCCGCGCTCCTGCGTGTGCGGATCGGCCGCCAACGCCGCCGCATCGAGCACAGGCGTGCAGGCGACGCGCAACGCTTGCGCCTTGGCGGCCACCTCAACGGCCGACTTGTCCGCCGCCCACTGTTCAAACATCGCTCGGATCTCGGGCACGCGGTCGGCCCAGTTCAGCAAATCCGTGGCAATCGGATCGTCCATCAGTTCGGGCTTGTCCATGACGAGGAAAAGGTTGGGGTTTGGCACCATCGCCATGAGGAAGACCCAGCCGTCGGCGCAGGGGATGAGGTCGTGCGTGTCGCGATCGAGCAGTTGCCCCGAGGCTGCCCAGGACGAGATCAGCCAGGCGTGCGCCGACAGCACCGATTCAAGATCCGTCACCTCGACCTGCTGACCCCAGCCCGATCGACGTTGTTCGTAGAGCGCCGCCAGCGCGGCGAAGGCCGCGTGCACGCCACTGTGCAACTCGCTCTGGCTGCCGGGCAGGCCGAGCGGCTGTCGCGACTTCTCGCCGGTGAAATACATGTAGCCGCCCATCGCCCACGTCGCTATGTCCGACCCGCGCCAGCCCGAATACGGTCCGCTGCGACCGAAGGGCGAGAGGTCGATCTCGATCAGTTGTGGCGGCAACGGGCTGGGCAGATCGTCCTCCAGCGACGACGTGCCGTCGCGCACGAGGATGTCGGCCGCGTTGCAGGCGTGGCGCAGTAGGCTTCGCCGTTCGGAGCCGGTGTCCGGGCCGGGGCTCGCGACGAGAGACTCTTTGCCGCCGGCGAGGTGGGCCCAGATCACGCCGTACTCCCGGCCGTCGAGGGGCGGGCGCCGCCGCAGCGGACTGCCTGCCTCGTCTTCCAGCAAGAACACGCGGGCACCGAGGTCAGCCAGCAACTTCGTAGCGTAGGCGCCGCTGACGCCACTTGTAGCGTCCAGCACCGTCACCCCGTCGAGAGCGGATTGCGCCATGCGTCGGACCTCCCTGGTGCGGGAGTTTAGAGGCTGCGCTAGCTAAAGCGGTTCCGCAGCGAGATCGAGCCCGGCAGCGCGAGATCGGAAATCTGTTTGACGGCCAGCGCGATGCGGTTCTGTTCGTCCAGCGCGGACCAGTAGCGATCCAGGATCTGCTCGGCGCTGCCGCTGAGCGGCACCGGCAGCGGATCGCCGCGGAACGGCGGCAGCGGGGATCCGTCGCTCTGGTAAACGCTGAGCAGGTAGCCGTAGCCGGGCGGCGGGGCGGCGGGGCGAGTGCTGACGCGGTCGGTCTGTTCGGGATCGGCGTCGTTGGCTCGAAGGAGGCTGAGCGCGACCTCCGGACCGCCCCCACGCGCGTCCAGCATCCCGCTGATCCGAGGCGTGTAATTGGGCGAGTCCGGCTCGCGCTCGCGCGTCGCCAGCGCCGCCTCGAACGTTTGCGCGCGACGCAGCGCGTCGACGATCGTGTCCGTCTGATCACCGTTGGTCACCAGATAGACGCCCGGTAGCTCCGCCATGGCGCGGTAGATGATCAGCGACGGGTCCTTGATCTTCGACCGATCGACGGCCTCCGTGCGCAGGGTGGGCCCATCGGCGACGAAGCGGCGGTTCCGGCTCCGCTCGGAGCGACCCATGATCGCGTAGATCTGCAGCCAGGAACCGTCGGCGGCGCGGCCGATCACCAGAACGCGGCCGGGGTACGAGTTCCGCACGAGGTGTCGCTCGAAGTTGGCCGCAGCGCTCTCGTGGAAGTCCATCTCAGTCCCGCATCAGTGTCGGAAGAGGCGCAGGCCGGAAAAGGCCATCGTCATACCGTACTCGTTGGCGGCGGCGATCACGCCCTCGTCGGCGATCGAGCCACCCGGTTGCAGCACGTAGCGCACCGCGCTGGCCTGTGCGCGGTCGATGTTGTCGCGGAAGGGGATGAAGGCGTCGTGGCTAAGCGACGTTGTGAAGCCGGCGATCCAATCACGGCGCTCCTCCTCGGAGAGGGGCTCGACGTCACCGTCGAACTGACGCGCGAGATAGGTGCGCTCGGCGGCCGAAAGCTCCGCGTGCGCGATGAACTGTTCCCGGGCCGTGAAGCGATCGGGGCGTCGCAGCTCAGACTTCAACGGCAGGTCGAGCACGCGCGGGTGCTGTTGCAGCATCCAGCGGTCAGCCTTGCCGCAGGCGTTCCGGCTGCAGTGGATGCGCGACTGTTGCCCCGCGCCGAGGCCGATCACTTGGCCCTCCGCGGCCACGCAGACCGAGTTCGACTGTGTGTAACGCAGCGCGATCGTCGCGACCAGCAAGTCGCGCCGCGCTTCCACCGAGAACTCTTTTCGCGTGGTCACAACCTCGTTGAGGACATCGAGCGTGACCGGTTCGTTGTCCGCGGGCTGTTCGAGCGTGACGCCGAACAGCTCGCGTCGCTCCATGGGCGGCGGCACGAAGTCCGGGTCCGCCTCGATCACGAGATAGTTGCCGCCCTTCTTGGCCCGCAGCACTTCGAGCGCGTCGTCGTCGAAGCCTGGGGCGACGATGCAGTCCGAAACCTCGCGACGAAGAACGTTGGCCAGGGAGAGATCGACACGCTCACTGACGGCAGCGACATCACCGTAGGAGGAGACCAGGTCGCCTCCGCGCGCACGGACATAGGCCGTCGCGACCGGCGATAGCTCTCCGTCGCCCACCTCATAGGCACGCGCCAGGCGTGCGCTGAGCGGTGAGGCGATGGCCGCCCCGGCCGGGCTGACGTGTTTGAAGGAAGCGGCCGCCGGCGTGTCCAACGCCACACGCAACGCGCGCACGAGTTGCCAGGACGAGAGCGCGTCGAGCAGGTTGATGTAGCCCGGAGCGCCGTTGCGCACCACAATCGGCGATCCGTCACCCGCCAGCAGCGCTCGCGCCGGCTGCTGATGGGGGTTGAGCCCGTAGCGAAGAGGTAGCTCCGTCGTCATGCTCCGCCGGCTACCCGAGCACGTCGGCGAGGGCCTCGTCGAGCGTCGGGAATTTGAACTCGAAGCCCATGGCCTGGGCGCGCTGGGGGATGGCCCGTGTGCTGGAAGTCATCAGCGACGCGCCTTCGCCCAAGGGCAGCTTGAAGATGGCGGGCGGCAGGGGCAGGATCGCGGGTCTTCGCAATGCGCGCCCAAGGCTGCGCGCAAAGGTCTTGCTGGTAACGGGTTCCGGCGCAGCGGCGTTGAAGATGCCTTCAACCGCGTTGTCCTCGGTCGCCCAGAGCAGGTACTGCACCACGTCGTCGATGTGGATCCAGGGCAAGAACTGGCCACCGCCGCCGATCGGTCCACCCAGCCCCAGCTTGAACGGCAAGAGCTGCGGCTTGAGGAAACCGCCGTCGGCTGAGAGCACGAGACCAATTCGGATCACGGCCGTGCGGATCACGGCATCGCTCACCGATGCTTCCCAGTCGCGGCAGAGCTCGGCCAAAAAGCCTTCGCCTGGCGCCGAGTCTTCCGTCAGCACTTCGTCGCCGCGATCACCGAAGTAGCCCACGGCGGAGGCGCCGACCAGGACGCTGGGCTTCTCCCCGGCACCGGCGATCGCCTCCACGACGCGACGGCCGGTGTCGATCCGGCTGCTACGCAACTCGGCCTTGCGCTGCGTGGACCAACGCTTGTCCGCTACTCCTGCCCCGGCAAGATGGATCACGGCCTGCGCGCCCGAGACCGCATCGGGCAGCCCGTCCCACGGTACCCAGGTAATCCCGTCGCCGGTGGGCCCTAAGGGCGTCCGCGAAATGCCGGTGATGGATGCACCGCGAGCCCGCAGCTCTTTGGCCAAGGCCCGACCAATCAGCCCGCTCGCGCCAGTGATCACGATCTGCATGACGTCACCTTATCGGGCATCCGCGGCGAGCCCATCGCCCTCATCGTCGTCGTCTGGGGTGGGTTCGCTGGCAGACGGCGCCTCAGGCTCGTCATCGCTGTCGCTGAAGGGAGGCGGCAGGTCGATAACGGGGCTGTCATCTTCGACAGCAGGAGCTTCGTCGGCGGGTGCCGACCCGTGCGGGGCCTGGGGACCAAGGCCGAGTGCATCCGTGATCTGGTCCGCCGTGGCCTCGTCGAGCCCGCCCAGGTCGCGCAGCTGGCGCGCCAGGTCGTTGAGCTGTTCCTGCGTGACGCCCATGCTCTCCATGGTCTCGCGCACCAGACGACGCACATCGTCCATGTCCTGCCGAATCAGGGCGTCGGCCAACTCGAGCTGGGTCTCAACGGCGCGGAAGCCGTTACGCCGCTCGGTTTCCTCTTTGCTTAACAGCGTCGAGATCAGCCGCGTGAAGAGCGTCGTGGTGCGGGCGATGCGCATGCGGTCGTCAGGGTGGGGCGGAAACTCGCCGGTGACTGCGATCTCCACGCCGGTGGCCTTGTCGGTAGCGACGTACTGTTCGCGACTCATGGCGGCCGCTCCTAGTCGGCGGCGGGGTTGCACGCCCCACCTTGGGCTCACCAGCATCGTACCGCCCCACCCAGTCCTGTTGTGCGCCCTCCGCGCGTGGAGTCGCCTCGTATGCTGTGCCCATGACGAATGCCGATCCCGACCCCACGCGGATCCCTCGTGAGGCCTACGAGGATCTCAGCTTCCTTCGCAGCGCCGACGCCCGCCTGATCCGAGTCGCCGCCGAGCTCCTGGAACCCCAGTTCCGGCTGGAGCGAAAGGGCATCGAAGACACGATCGTGTTCTTCGGATCAGCCCGCGTGCGGCCGGCCGGCGACGCAGCGACCAACCCCGGGCTGAAGGCACTGGCCGAGTCTTACGAGGCCGCGCGCGAGCTGGCCGGCCGCCTCACGAGCTGGAGCAACAACCGGCCGGGAACCCGCCAGTTCGTCGTCTGCTCCGGCGGTGGGCCCGGAATCATGGAAGCGGCGAATCGCGGCGCGACCGAGGCCGGAGGCAAGTCGATCGGGTTGGGGATCACGATTCCGGAGGAGGAGTCGATCAACGAGTGGGTGACGCCGGATCTCGCCTTCGCCTTCCATTACTTCTTCCTGCGCAAGTTCTGGTTCCTCTACAACGCCAAGGCGCTGGTCTTTTTCCCGGGCGGGTTCGGCACCATGGACGAACTCATGGAAGCGCTCACGCTGATCCAGACGAAGCGCATGCGCAAGCCGATGGGCATCATCCTGTACGACTCCAACTTCTGGCGCAGCGTGCTGGACCTCGACGCCCTGGTGCAGCACGGGGTCATTTCGCGCGAGGATCGCGGCCTGCTCAGCTTTTCGGACACCGTCGACGACGCCTTCGGAACGATCGTCGCCCACCTCGAGGAGAACTACGGACCCAGCCTGTTACTGGACGACTGAGTCTCGCTTTGGCTGGATCGCCTCGACCGGTGCCCAGCCCGCCACACGTTCGCCCACGACGAAACGCCACTCGGCGCCGTCTGCGTCGAGAGCCGATTCAGCGGTCAGTCACCCGCCTCGACGCATCCGCCGCTCGCTGCCTCGTCCTCTTGACGCGGCGTGACCCGAAGCAAAAGACAGCCATCGACGGACTGGACCGGCAGCGGCTCCACGGCTGTGCCCCACACCACGGCCCGGATCTCACCACCCGAGTCTTCCGACGACGCGAAGACCGTGACGAGTTCCGCCGTCAGGTCGATCAGCAACGGACGCCGGGTGACGCGGGGGCTGATCACATCGCTCACCCCCCCAGAGCTCGCCGTTCGGACCCCAGCGGAGGCTGCGGATGCCAAGCACCACCATCGATTCGGGGCTCAAAGGGGACAGATCGATGCGGTGGTTGGCCAGTTCATTGCCGCCGGAGTCGAAGATGACGAGCCCCACATGCCGCTCGGGGCGACAGACGCCGCAACGCAGAACCACCGCCAGCCGCCCATCGTCCGCGACCGCCAGACCCCTAATCTCAGCCGGCGCGAAGTCCCGCACGAAGTGGCCCCCGTTCGAGAGCCGAGTCGGGGGCCCGCGGCGTACGCCCACCAGACCGAGGCCGTCTCTTCCAGCGTGCTGCCGTCGCTCAACCGCACGAGCTCGACCACTGTCGTGCCCCACGGTTGCGGTCCGGTCAGCTCTAATCACGCTAGCACGACCTCGTCTCCCTCCAGCTCCCGGATCCTCCAGATGCCTTCCGCCAGACGACGCTCCTCCCAGCGCCAGCCACCGTCACGGCTGAGATAGACCGACGGATTCAGGTCCCAGGTGATCCCCTCCGAGGCGCAGGACGCACGGCAGGCGAGGACGGCGATGGTGCGCTCGTCGGGTGAAAGCACGGGTCTCGTCCGCATGACCGTGGGGAAAAGGACGTAGGACTGGCTCATCAGATCGGGGGCGAGCGGTCCGATCGAACCGTCACCCACATCGCAGTGTGTGCAGGCGTGAAGCACAACGAGCCGTCGCGCCGCCCCCACGACGCCACGCTCGAGGCTCAACGGCGTCGCGCCCTCCAGCCAGAGCGGCCGCTTCGATGCGAGGCCCGCCTCCACTTCCGGGGGCTGGTGGACCGGGGGCATCACCGTCACCTCGAAGGCGGCATCGCGCGGCTGATCGACGAGTTCGAGCTCCGCAGCTACGGCGTCGAGCGCCCGACCCGGTTCCGCGCCCTCGACCGACTCCGGCTCAGCCTGTTGCTCCGATTGAGGGGGTTCGGTCCGCGGGGCGTCACTGGTACAGGCCGCCAGAAGCAGAGCCGAGGCGAGGACGAGTCCGCTGCGAACGAAGATAGACACGACGACGCCTCACGATCCGGTACTCGGAATGACGAAGTCCCGCGTTATTTGGTTCCGCGAGATCTGCGCGTCCGGAGGCTGCACCTACCGCCCTCACCGATAGGCTGGTCTGATGAGCGAGTCCTCGTGAGCGAGTCCTGGTTCTCTCGCACCTTCGACGCTCTGCAATATCGCCAATACCGCATCCTCTGGCTGGGCACGCTGTTCGCGTTCCTCACCTTCCAGATGTCGCGCACAGCCCAAGACATCGTCGCCTTCGACCTCGAAGGCACGAACCAAGCCGTCGGGCTCGTCGCGATAGGCCAAGGCATCTCGAGTGCTCGGCGGCGCCAGCCTGGTCGTCATGGTGCTCGTCGCGCTGTTGTTCCGCGCGCGGGCCAGCCGCGAAGCGCCGACGCGGAGCCCAGCGAACCAAAGAAATCCGCCACGATCGACGAGCGACCGCGCTTTAGAGCGTCTCCAGGAAGGGCCCGATCGCCGCGAGAAAGCCCGGCGTGTTCTGCGTGTGGACGTTGTGGCCGCATTCCGGCACCGTCACGAGCGAGCCCTGTGGCAGGGCCTGGGAAAAGGCCTGCGCCGCCTCAGGGGCCAGAATATTCGAACGCTCGCCGCGCACGACGAGGGTGGGCATCGACATGCGCTGCACTTCGTCGACGCTGAAGCGTTCACCACTGGCGGGCGCGCGGCGCGTTCCCTCCTGATGCAACACACGGTCCGACTTGGAGATGTACTTCCCGTCCGCGCGCTGCACCAGGTTGTACCGCGCCGTGCGCTCCATGTGCTCGCGCGTGCGGAAGGGATCGTAGGCCTGCACGCGATCGACGAATTCATCGATCGAGTCGAACTCCACGTTGGCCGTGATGAAGTCGCGGATCGTCTTGGTGCCTTCCGCCTCGAAGCGGGGGCCGCTGTCCACGATTACCAACGCGCGTGGCACCTCGGGCTGCTGCACCGTCAACGTCATCGTGACGATGCCGCCCATCGAGTGGCCCATCACGATCGGCGCCGCCACTGCGTGACCCGCGAGAAAGGCGAGGGCGTCAGCGGCCATCACCTCCGAGGCGTAGTCAGAGTCGCGTGCCCATTCGCTGTCTCCGTGCCCGCGCTGGTCCAGCGCATACACGTGAAAGCGATCGGCCAGGTGCAGGCTGACGAGGTCCCAGGAATGCGCCGACTGATTGCCGCCGTGCAGCACCAGAACCGGGGGGGCGTCCGGCTCGCCCCACTCCAGATAGTGGAGGCGGAGGTGGTTGATGACGGCGTTGCGGGAGACGTAGCGCACGTCGGCGGAATGGGGGATTCCGAGGTCGGCGGCGCTTCGCAGCAGGCTGCTGAACTCGTCGAACTGGGTCATGTCCAGTGCGTCGGCACTGTCGGCGAACTCGTTCAGGTACATCCACGCCTCCCGCCTCGGCGCATCGCCAGGCGGAAGAAATATACGTTTTCGCTGGAGGCTGGGCTAGCGGCCGCTGCACCGGCACCAACAAGGGCGGATTGTGCTTAATCCTGCCAGTTGACCTGGAAGAGCTGGACCGGGTCATCGAAGCCCTTGAGCTCCTGCAGCCCTTCACTGGCGAAGTCGTACTGCTTGCCGATACAGAGGTCGCGTACCACGCTCGCCACGAAGATCTGGCCCGCGTCGGCCTGGTCGCAGACCCGACTGGCCAGGTTCACGGCGGAGCCGAAGAGGTCTTCGTGCCGTTCCACGGGCTCGCCGGCACTGAGGCCGATGCGCACGTTGATCGGCGCCGGCAGGTCGGACGCCTGCGTCGCCAAGTCGCGCTGGATCTTCATCGCGCACTCCACCGCGTCCGAGACGGACATGAAGCTGGCCATCATGCCGTCGCCCGTGTGCTTGACCTTGCGCCCACGATGGGCCTCCAGTGCATCGTCCAGCACGGAGTCGTGGACCTGCAGCACCTCCATGGCGGCTTCGTCACCAATGCGCTGCGTCGTGGAAGTGAAGTCCGCCATGTCGGAGAAGAGGGTCGTGCGGAAGGCGCTCTCCGTCACCGAAGCCTCCACCTTGAAGCGCTCCGCGGAGCCCAGGCTCTCGGCGACCGGCCCCAGCCAACCTTCCACCTCATCCAGGTCGACGGGAATGATCTCGCTGGCGATCTGCCCGTGTGCCTCCTCGTGCATGGCTTGGGTCGCCTCGGCGTTCGGGGCCTCAAAGAGGCAGTAGACGCGCCCCTCATTCTTCATCCATCCAGTAGGTCAGCCCGCGAACGCCATGCTTCTCCTGCACCTTGAGGTCAGCCAGATGCGCCGCGGCGACATCGCGCGGTGTCAGGTCCTCGCTCAGCTCATGTCGATCCATGAACACGCCCACAGCCTTATCCTCCCCGCGAAGTCATCGCTCGTCATCCACGTTGATGATTGCGGTTTCAACTCTAGCGGTAGCTGAGTCGATAGGAGGACACAAGCCATGCCGTTCGCCAACCCCCAGTACCTAATCGAGACCGACGAACTCGCCGCGCAACTCGACGACCCCACCCTCCGCATCTACGACTGCAGCGTCTTCCTCCGCCGCGATCCCGAGCGGGGGTTCCGGACGGAGTCGGGACGCGACGCCTGGGCCGAGTCGCACATCCCCGGCAGCGGCTTCGTCGACCTGCCGCACGATCTCTCCGACCGCGACGCAGAACTGCGCTTCATGATGCCGCCCGCCTCGCAGTTTGAATCGGTCCTGGGACCGCTGGGCCTGGGCGATGACGCGCGGGTGGTCCTTTACGACCGCGCCGGCAGTATGTGGGCGGCACGAATCTGGTGGATGCTGCGCGCGATGGGGTTCGACAACGCCGCCCTGCTCAACGGCGGATGGCAGAAGTGGACCGACGAAGGACGTCCGGTATCCAACGAGGCGCCGGCCTACCCCGCAGCGACGTTCCACGCCGCGCCGCGCGAGCGTCTGATGGCGGGCAAGGATGACGTACTGGCTGGGATCGGCGATGCGGCGTCTTGCATCGTCAACGCACTCTCCGTGGAACAACACAACGGAGGGGTCGCTCCCTACGGTCGGGCCGGGCACATTTCCGGCAGCGTCAACGTGCCGGCCGTCGGTGACGAGGGCGTTCTCAACCCGTCGACAGGCGCCTTCCGGCCGGCCGAGGAGTTGGAGCGCCTCTTCCGCGAGTCGGGCGCACTGGGCGCCGGACGCGTGATTACCTATTGCGGCGGTGGCATCGCCGCCAGCAGCGACGCGTTCCTTCTGACCCTGCTGGGGCACGAGGATGTCGCCGTCTACGACGCCTCCCTTTCCGAATGGGCGGCGGACGAGTCGCTGCCGATGGAGTCCGTCGTTTAGCCGGCTTCGCAGGCCGTCTTCGTTGGGCGTCTTCGTTGGGCTCCAGCCCGAGCCTGGATCGCGCCGCCCAGATCGCATCTCAGATCCGCCACAACAGCCGCTGGTCAGCCAGATGGCGCAAGGGAACGAATAGCTCGCCCTGCGCGGGCAGCAATGGAAAAAGCGGGGGCTCCGGCCCCCGCTTTTTCCATTGCTCGGCTCAACGCCACGCTCGGGATCGACTAACGCCGCTGGTAGCGCTGATTCTGTTGCCGGTTAGCGTACGATTCCCGGTCCTCGCGGGCGTTCACGCGCGCGATGAAGCTGCTGATCTCGCGGTCGAAGCGACCCGGCTCCGTCCACATCGGCGAGTGCCCGCTGACCGTGAAGTTGCGCAGCGCCGCGCTGGGGATGCCGTCGGCCAGGGCCTGCCCAGCCTCGAACGGGATGCGCTCGTCGTGGCGGCCGTGGAAGACCGCCGTCGGGACGGCGATGTCGAGCAGGAATGGCAGGAAGTCGGCCACGCGCAGCGAGTTTTGCGAGCCCTCGAGACAGTCTGCGCTGATCGGCAAGAAGTGTTCGCCCCAGATCGTGGGAGTCTCACCGGGCGGGGCGATCTCACGCCCGGCTGCATCGGCGGCAGCCTGGTCGATCAGTGCCTGCGCCTCAGGCGGCCTGGGGAACTTCTGGAAGTTCGGCGAGCCGTCGATCAGGATCAGGCTATTGACGCGCTCTTGACCGTGGTTCTTGAGATAGCTCAGGCAGGTCGAGACGCCCATCGACCAGCCGACCAGGCAAAACTGGTCATAGCCCTGCGCTTCGACGAAGGCGTCGAGGTCGGCGGCGAAGTGGTCGAGGTTGAACTGCTCCACGCCTTCAGGCACCTCCGACGGCGCGCGTCCGCGGTTGTTGAGACAGACCGTGTGAAAGCGGTCGCTCAGCGTCTCGAACTGACGACGCCAGACACCCGCGTTGCCCTGAAAGCCGTGCACGAACAGAATCGTCGACCCTGGGGGGCCGTCGCGATGCTGCGTGCCGGCCTCATGCCAGAACAACTGCAGACCGTTGAGCTCGATGAACGCCATCCGCCCGCTCCCTCTCTTACGCTCACTGCCGCAGAGACACGCGCCAAGCATTCTCGGAGCGGTGTCGGACGACGGTCAAGGCGCGTCGCACGACTTCGCGAGTGACTCGGCTACGCTGAGCCGCCTCGGCTGAGTCCAGGAGAAGAACCTCATGAGCCACGCGGATCTGGGCAAGTCGATCGCGGAGCTCGACACCCCCGCCCTGCTCGTCGATCTCGACGCGCTCGACCGCAACATCGCGACGATGGCCGCCGCGGCGCGCGCGGCCGGGGCGGATTGGCGGCCGCACATCAAGGCGAGCAAGGCGCCGGAGTTGGCCAAGCGGCTGATCGCCGGCGGCGCGGTGGGCGTGACGAGCGCGAAGGTGTCGGAGGCGGAGCAGATGGTCGACGGCGGCGTGGACGACCTCTTGATCGCCAACGAGATCGTGGGCCCGATCAAGATCGCCCGGCTAGCCAAACTGGCAGGGCGGGCACGGCTCTGCGTCGCCATCGACGACGCCGGCAACCTGCGCGAAGTCGCCGCCGCGATGAGCGACGCCGGAACGTCAATCGACATATTGGTCGACGTCAACGTCAATATGAATCGCTGCGGTGTACCGCCCGAGGACGCCCTGCCGCTGGCCCAGCTCGCGGTCGAACTGGATGGTGTCTCGCTGCGTGGGCTGATGGGCTACGAGGGTCAGGTGATGAACATGGAGCCCGAGGAGAAGGAGCGCGAGACGATCGCCGCGGCGGAAGTCTTGTCCGAGGCGCGACGGCTGGTCGAGGCGGGCGGGATCGACGTTGGCTGCACCAGCGGCGGCGGCACCGGCAACTACTGGATCACGCTCAAGCAGGGCCACCTCAGCGAGCTGCAGGCGGGCGGCGGCGTGCTGATGGATGCGACCTATTCCGCGATGGGCGTACGCGACCACGAGCACGCCCTCTTCGTTCTGACCCAGGTCATCAGCACGCCCGACGGCAAACGCGCCATCGGCGATGCGGGCTGGAAGACGACAGGGCGCCACACAGGGATGCCGCTGGTCAACGGCCGCGACGACCTGGAGGTCGTGGGGCTGAGCGCGGAGCACACCCACTACCGCCTGGGGCCCCAGGCGCAGGTGCGGCCCGGCGACAAGATCCAGCTCATCCCCAGCTACTCCGACTCCACCGTGTTGTTGCATCGCCAGATCCACGCGATGCGCAATGGCGCCGTCGAGGCGGTCTGGGACGTGGCCGGAGCGGGCATGCTCCAGTAGCGAGATCCACCTGCCGGGCTCGAGCGCCACGCCCCCACCGTCGAGCCGGTGGTATCTTGACGCCTCTTGGTGGCCCGCGCCGACCGCGCGGACCGGCCGATGCCGGCACGCTGCTATCGACGACGGAGGTACTTGGTGCTCAGCCCATTTCGCGTACTCGACCTGACCAATGAACGCGGCATGCTGGCCGGACAGATGCTGGCCGATCTCGGCGCCGACGTGATCCAAATCGAGCCACCCGATAGCTCCAGCGCTCGTCGAGAGCCGCCCTTCGCAGGGGACCAAGAAGGCGAGGATAGTTCGCTCTTCTGGTGGGCCTACGCTCGCAACAAGCGCGGAATCTCCTGCGACCTCGACTCTGCCGAGGGCCAAGATCTGCTCAAACGCTTGGCGGCGACGGCGGACTTCCTCTTCGAGTCAGACGAGGTGGGCGCAATGGCGGCGCGCGGCCTCGGCTACGACGATCTCTCCACCATTAATGAGCGACTGATCTACACCTCGATCACGCCCTGGGGCCAGGACGGGCCCAAGGTCGACTACGGCGCCAGCGACCTAGTTCTGCTGGCCGCGTCGGGGCCGCTCTACCTGGCCGGAACCCCCGACCGCGCCCCCGTGCGCTGCGTCGTACCGCAGGCCTATCACCATGCGGCGGCAGACGCCGCCGCAGCCGCCACGATGGCCCACATCGAACGTCAAGCCAGCGGCCAAGGCCAACATATCGATGTAGCTGCGGTGCAATCCCTCCCCGCGGCCACGCAGAGCTTGATCCTCTCGCATGCGGTCGGCGAGCTGGAGGGCAAGCGCGCGTCGGGCGGGATGCAACTAGGTCCGCTGGAGGCGCGCATCATCTGGCAATGCGCCGACGGCTACGTCTCGCTGACCTATTTCTTCGGCAACGCGATCGGTCCGTTCACGGCGCGGTTCATGCAATGGATGCTGGAGGAGGGAGCGGTCAGCGAGGAGGACGCCGGGAAGGACTGGATCGGCTTCGCTGCGGCGTTGATGAGCGGCGAGGAGCCAATCTCGGAGTTCGATCGGATCAAGGGGCTGGTCGCTGCATTCCTCCAGACCAAGACCAAGACTGAGTGTCTGGCGGCTGCGCAGGAGCGCAAGTTGTTGCTGGTACCAGTCACGAATATCGAGGATGTAGCGACCAGCCCCCAACTCGCCGCCCGCGAGTATTGGAGGGAGGTCGAACGGCCCGACGGCCACGGCCGTGCCCGCTTCCCCGGCCCGTTCGTCAATGTTAGCCATCAGCCCCTGCAATACCGTCGACGCGCGCCCAAGTTGGGCGAACACAACGACGAGGTCTACTCGGAACTGGGAATCGAGGCAGCGGAACTCGAAGCGCTGCGTACGAACGGGGTGATCTGATGGCCGCCACGCTTGAAGGACTCAAAGTGCTGGACTTCATGTGGGTGATCGCCGGACCGACGGCAACCCGCTACCTGGCCGACTTCGGCGCGACCGTCGTGCGGGTGGAGTCGTCGAAGCGAGTTGAGACCGGCCGCACGATCGGACCGTTCCATGACGGCGTGCCGGGGCCGGAAAACTCCGGCATCTTCCTCAACATGAACACGAACAAGTACGGCATCACGTTGGACATGGGGACGGACGAAGGCAAGGACGTCGTTCGCGATCTCGTGCGCTGGGCCGACATCGTGGCGGAGTCCTTCTCACCGCGCGCGATGCGGAACTGGGGCCTGGGTTACGAGCAACTGCGCGAGATCAAACCAGATCTGATCATGCTCAGCACCTGCCTCTTCGGCCAGAGCGGCCCGTATTCCGAGATCGCCGGATTTGGCACGATGGGCTCCGCCATCTCGGGCTTCGTCAACCTGGCCGGCAATGAGGACGGCCCGCCCGTTGGTCCCTTCGGCGCCTACACTGACTGGGTGGCGCCTCGCTTCACCGTGGCGGCGCTGATGGCCGCGTTGGACCACCGCAACCGCACCGGCGAGGGCTGTTACATCGACCAGTCCCAGGCCGAGTCGGGCATGCACTTCATGTCGACGGCGCTGCTGGACTACGAAGTCAACGGCCGCGTGACCGAGCGCAACGGCAACCGCGACTCGCGTCGTGCGCCGCACGGGGTCTACCCCGCCGCCGGCGACGACAAATGGGTCGCCATCTCCGTCGAGGACGAGGAGGCCTGGGAGAACTTCTACGAGGCCGCGTTCATGCCCGCTCTCGGCGGCGACCCGCGCTTCGAGACGCTGGAGCAGCGGCTCAAGAACGAGGACGCACTGAACGACATCATCGCCGCCTGGACGGCTCAACAAGAGGCGGCGGAGACCGAGCGGATACTGCAGGAGGCCGGGGTCGCGGCTAATGCGGTTCTGGACTCAATCGACGCCTACGCCGACCCGCAGCTCCTGCATCGCGGCGAGTTCGTCGAGCTGGATCACCCCGTGCACGGCACGACCACCGTCGAAGGAGCGCGCTTCAAGTTCTCGCGCACGCCGGCCGAGTACCGCTTCACCGCCCCCACTTTCGGGCGCGACAACGAGTACGTGCTGAAGGAGATCCTCGGCTACGACGACGAGAAGATGACCGAACTGGCCATCGCGGGTGTGCTGGAATAGCGAACCGAGTTCGCCCGGTCCGGCCGGCGCCTGACTGTGACGGCTAGTCGGCCAGGGAGCGGCTGAGGAACGAGTTGATTCGCGCCGTGGCCTCGGCACCGGCCGGCGTCGGGAAGCCCATGAAGACGTGCGGAGCTTCCGGATAGACGTCCAGTTGCGTCTCAGCGCCGGCCGCCTCCCAGCGCGCCGCCAGCAACAGCGAATCGTCCATCAGCGGATCCGCCGTGCCGACGGAGAAGATGGCGGGCGGCATGTCGTCCAGCTTGGCGTGCAGCGGCGAGATGTCCGGGTCGCTGAGGTCGCGCTCGGACGCGTAGTGGCCAACGAACCAGTCCATCACCGGCGTGTTGATCAGCAGGTTGCGGTCGCCCCAGTTGCGAGCGCTGGGCGTGAGCGCGCAGTCATAGACGCCGCACTGCAGGGCCGCGGCGCGGAAGCCAGTGTAGCCGTGGTTGTCACGCATCCGCACTAGCGTCGTCACCGCCAGGTGGCTGCCTGCCGACTCGCCGCCGATGGTCAGCTTGTCGGTGCCGAACTCGGACTGAGCATTCTCGACCAACCACTTCGCGGCGGCTTCACAGTCCTCGTTGGGGGCGGGGTAGGAGTCTTCCGGCGCCATACGGTAGCCGACGCTGACGACGGCCTGTCGCGTCGCCGTCGCGCGCGCCATGTGGACCTGGTCCGATCCTTGATGCGAGCCGATCACCCAGCCGCCTCCGTGAAAGTGGAGGTAGACTCCATCGACGTTCTGCGGAACAACGACCCGAATCGGGATGTCGCCGGCCGGCCCGGGAATCGTGCGCTCCTGAGCCTCATCGAGATCGGGCATTGGCGGACCGAGCGGATTCTCAACGAGGTAGTCGCGTAGTTCCTGCGCGCCCATCGTGTGCCAAGGCGTGCCCGCGCCGAGCATCGCTTCGAGCTGTTGATTGAAGGCAACGGTCTGCGGATCGGCTTTCATCGAGAATCTCCTCTTGCGTTGGCGCCGCGAAGCTTAGCGGCCTCCTCGCGTACGGACCATGCCGGTTGCACATCTTCTCTCTGTAAGTTGACACTTACGTATGGGCGCGCTACAACTTGCGCATGGACGCACTGCTACACGCGATCGCGGAACCCCGCCGTCGACGCATTCTCACGCTCGTACGCGGGCGCGAGCTGACGGCGGGCGAGATCGCCTCCAACTTCGAGGTGACCCGGCCGGCGATCTCGCAGCACCTCAAGGTTCTGCGCGAGGCAGGTCTGGTCAGCGAACGGCGCCAAGGCACCCGCCGCTATTACAGCGCCCGGCCCGAGGGCCTGCGTGAACTGCGCGCGTTCCTGGCCGAGTTCTGGGACGAACGACTGGATCTACTACGCGAGACGGCGGAGGCCGAAGAAGAGAGGCGCAACCCATGACGACCGCAACGACGCTCTACGAGACCGAACTGCGTATCGCCGCGCAGCCGCAGACCGTGTTCGACTGCCTCACCGATCCTGAGCTCTACCTGCAGTGGATGGGACGCAGCGTCAGTCTGGAGCCGCGCCCAGGGGGGCTCTTCCGCGTCGACATCAATGGCAACGATGTCGCGCGGGGCGAGTACGTGATCCTGGAACCGCCTTCGCGGCTTGTCTGGAGCTGGGGCTGGGAGGGGGAGGGCCACCCTTTGCCGCCTGGCACGAGCACGGTCGAGATCACGCTTCGCGCCGACGGCGAAGCCACCGTCTTGCGCATGGTCCACTCGGGTTTTGTCGATGCCGACATGGCCGCGAGTCACGGCGAGGGCTGGGGCCATTTCCTGCCGCGCCTCGTCGCCCTCTGCGAGGGACGCAACCCCGGTCCCGACGAGTGGGCGACGCCGCAAGAGAGCGTGACGAGCGAGGCAGCGGGGCAGGACTAGACCGTCCCGCTCACGACGTAGTCGCCGCTGATCGGACAGCCGGCGTCTACCTTGCCGCCCCCGGACTAGTCGGAACCTACACAGCACGATCCATCGCCCGAGAACGTCTCTTGCTACGAGGCCAGCCGCTCGGTAGGTTGCTTGCGCTGCTGCTGGTTCCCCGCACGTGTAGATCCGGAAGGTGACGAACCCATGCCAGTCGACCCTGCCGTTCAGGCACTCCTCGATCTAGTCCCGGCGGACGCGCCGCCGCTGAGCTCGCTGGAGCCCGACGTGGTACGAGCCGGCCTGGCTGCGCTGGGCGAGCAACAAGGCACGCCCGAAGAGGTCGCCAGCGTCGAAGATCGCTCTGTCCCGGGCCCCGCCAGGGACATCCCCGTTCGCATCTACAAGGTGTCCGGCGACGCGGGCCAGCCCGCCCTCGTCTACTTCCACGGCGGAGGCTGGGTGGTCTGCGACCTGGACACGCACGACAACGTCTGCCGGGCGCTGGCGAACGCGGCGAACTGCACATTAGTCTCCGTGGACTATCGGCTCGCCCCCGAGCACAAGTACCCGGCGGCGTCAGACGACTGCTACGCGGCGACGCAATGGGTCGCGGGCAACGCCGCCGATCTCGGCATCGACCCGGCCCGCATCGCCGTGGGCGGGGACAGCGCTGGTGGACATCTGACCGCGGTGATCACGCAGATGGCACGCGATCAGGGTGGTCCGGCACTGATCGCGCAGGTCCTGCATTGTCCCGTGACCAACCTGGACTATTCCACGAGCTCCTATCGCGACAACGCAGAGGGCTACGGTCTCGGCCTCGACACGATGGAGTGGTTCTGGAATCATTACGTCAGCGACACCAGTCAGGCCAGCGAGATCGGGGTCTCGCCGCTGCGGGGGGACCTCGCGAACCTGCCGGCCGCTCTAGTGCAGACGGCCGAGTTCGACCCGCTACGCGACGAGGGCGCCCAGTACGCCGAGAAGCTGCAAGCCGCGGGTGTGTCCGTCACGTACACGAACTACGACGGCCTCAACCACGACACGTTCCTGTCGTTCGGCCTTGTGCCCAAGGGCCGCGACAACCTCGACGAGGCGGCGTCGTTCCTGCGGGCGGCCTTCGGCTCCTAGAACAAGGCGCAGGGCTCTCAAGCGGGCTTGCTGGCCCGGAACTTAAACCCGCCGCGCGGCGGCGCCACGATTTAGACGTCTCTGAATCCGGCCGCCTCCAACCGCCCGCCCAACTCTGAAGGCGGGATCGGGTTGCGGGTGTCCAGGATGTGTATCAGGTTCCGGCGAAACGAGGGCGTGCTGTCGATCCCGACGAAGGTGCCGCCCGGTTTGAGTACCCGACAGGCCTCGCGAAAGAGCGCGTCCTGTCCCTCGGAGCTGGGGATATGGTGCAGCATCGTCAGCGAGATCGCGCTGGTGTAGCGACCGTCCTCGAACGGCATCGCCGTGCCGTCGCCTTCGACGACGGTGACGTTCGTACCGGCCATGCGCCCTTCGAGCTTCGTCGCCAGCTTCGAATCGATCTCCAGGCAGGTCAGCTTGTCGACGCGCTGCCGGATCAGGTCGGTCGTGAGGCCGGGTCCGGGACCGATCTCCAGCGCGTCGTCGCCCAGTTCGATCCCGTCGAAGGCCCAGGGCAGAATGCCCTTCTCTAGGGCCTTGGCCCAGCCCTTCGATGCGCAGTACCAGCGGTGATCGCGGTTCATGTCTGTCCTTCACCGAAACCGCCGGCTACAACGGCATCTGCTTCTGGAAAAACGCCATATCAAAGTAGTCGCGCCAGGCCGTGATCTTGCCCTCGTCGTTGACCTCGAACACGCCAACGACCGGCAGTTCAACCGGCTTGCCGCCCACTTCGAAGCGATCGATCCGCTCATTGATCACAACGTTGCCGGTGACGGCTTGATGCACGATCTCCCAGCCCTGCGACGCCATCTGCTGCGTGTAGGCCAGCCCCTTCTCAATCGCGGCTTTGCCTTCCAAAGGGGGGCCGGGCATGTTGTGATAAACCCCGTCGTCGCTGAAATAGGCGACCAGGGTCTGAACGTCGGGGTGTTCCGCGTCGAATTCGGCGATAAAGGCAGTGACGATCGCTTCGGGGTCGGCCATGGGGCGCTCGGTTCTTTCGTGAAGCGCTTAGACGCTGGCCCTGGCGCCGGTCAGCTCCGCCATCAGTTCGATCGCCTCGGGTTGGGTCGCGCGCACCGTGAGTCCCGTCGCGCCGCTGTCCTCCCAGGCTTTGAAGCGCTCTCTGATCCGCTCGACGGGCCCGACGAGGGATTGCTCGTCGAGGAACTCGTCCGGCACGGCCTCCACCGCCTCGCCCTTGCGGCCTTCGAGGTAGAGCTCCTGGATCGCCTGGGCGGATTCCGGATAGCCGCGACGCACCATCGCATCGTTGTGGAAGTTTTTGTTCTTGTGCCCCATGCCGCCGACGTAGAGCGCAACGTTCGGCTTCATCTGGCGGAAGGCCTCACCGATCTCGTCAGTGATAATCACCTGCACACCGACCTGGATCTCGAGGTCTTTGAGCGACTTGCCACCGCCGGCCCGCTCGAAGCCGGTGTCCAGCCAGGGCTGGAACGTCTTCATCCCGCCCGGCACGAAGCCAAGCGGCAGCCACCCGTCGGCGATCTCCGCCGTCAGCTTCACGTTCGCTTCGGTGCCGGTGCCCAGCCAGATCGGGATGTCCGGGTTCATGTGCAGGATCGAGCGCAGCGGCTTGCCGATGCCCAGCGTGCCCTCGCCGTGGTACGGCAGTTGGAATTCCTGGCCGTCGTAGCTGACGGGCTCATCCCGACACCAGATCGCCCGAATGATGTCGCAGTACTCGCGAATCCGTCGGTTGGGGCGGCCCCAAGGCTGGCCGTACCAGCCCTCGACGATCTGCGGTCCGCTGACGCCGATCCCCAGGATCATGCGGTCGCCCCCGGCCAGCGCGTCAATGGTGCCCGCGGTCATGGCGGCGTTGGCCGGCGTACGGGCGGCGAGCTGGATCACGCCCGTGCCCAGCCGGATTCGCTCAGTCTGGGCCGCGATGTAGGCCAAAGGCGAAAGCGCGTCGGAGCCGTAGGCCTCCGCCGTCCAGACTGAGTCGTAGCCCAGGTCCTCCGCGCGCCGGATCTGATCGATCGGTAAGTGCATGTCGGCTCCGGAGTAGCCGATGCTCAGTCCGAGCTTGAGTCGATCCGCCATTGCGCTGCTCCCTCTGGTGCTGACGTACGGCTCACTGCGGCTAGCGCAGCTCCGCCTGGCCCTTGGGTCCGTGGATGGTAGCGACCATCCCTGCTTCGTCCGCCTTGGTCACATTGATCGGCTCGCCGACCGCTTCCAGCATGCGCAAGACCGTGTCCGGATCCGGGTGCTCGCCATGGAATTCGACGAGCTGGCAACCCTGCGCACCCGTCTCTGAAGGATGGGTCGCCTCCCCCCAGTCGATCAGGAAGGGGAGCAGCCCCCCGTCGTCCGCGCCCGGCGGACGGGAAGTCAGCTCCCAGGCCAGCGTGCTGCCGTCGGGCAACTCGCGACTGAGGGGCAACACGCGGCCCAGGTCGATCCCGGCCTGCTTGGCTGCTGTTACTCGCTCCTCCAGCCCGCTGGCCTTCGCCGCCCAGGTCACGAGGCGCGGCGCGGACAGCTCAGCGATGCCGAACGGAGCGGGCGCCTCCGGGTTGGGCACCTCCGGGTCGGGACCGATCACCTCGATGTAGGCACCCCCACCCAATGAGAGGATGCGGTTGTAGGCGCCCATCGCGACGAAGCGACCACCCATGCTGGGGCGAATGCCCAGGCGTTGTTCCAGATCGTCGCACGCCGCCTCGACATCGGGTGCGGCGTAGACCAGGTGGTCGAGCATGTCACGCTCCCCGCTATCGGCTCCTGGCTGGAGGCCGGACGCTCCCAGCGGAGCGGTCGCGCAGTATACGGGCCTGCGCCGAACGCGTCAGGGAGGAACCTAGTCGCGGTGCGCCTCGTCGAACTCCTGCTTCGCCTGCTCCAGCAGAGCGGGGTCCGCGAAGAGGTCCACGGCGGTCATCGCAAGCGCCTTGGAGGCGATCACGGTCTCGACGTGGGCCTCGGGGGTCGCGGCGGCGCCGGTGAAGGCCGGCGTGTGATTCCCCTCGCCCGTCTTGATCCCGAACATGGGGTGAATCGAAGGCACCACGTGGCTGACGTTGCCCATGTCGGTGCTGGCCCCGCCGAAGGCCAAGCTCTGCTGCTTGGTCGGCAACGACTTGCCCAAGTCGCGCATGTTGTCGACGTAGGCCTCGGCCATCGCATCGTTGGTGGTCAGGTTTCTGTAGGCGTGGCCGATCCACTCATACTCCAAGCGACAGCCCGTCGCGAGCGCCGCCGCCTCGAAGCAGGCCAGGACGCGCTGCTTGAGTTCGGCCAGGACCTCGTCGTTCTTCGCCCGCACATAGAACTCCGCGGCGGTGTAGTCGGGGATGATATTGGGCTTCTCTCCGCCCGACGTGATCACCCCATGCACACGGGAATCGAGCGTCATCTGCTGACGAAGCAGCGAGATACCGTTGTAGGCGTGCACGAACGCATCGAGTGCGTTCAGCCCTTGCCAAGGCGTGGCGGCGGCGTGGGCGTTACGCCCGAAGAACTCCACCGCCAGCGGCTGGATCGCGTTCATGTTGACCCAGGCCCCATCGCCCGGCGCTGGGTGCAACATCAGCGCGGCGTCGATCGCATCGAAAGCGCCGGCCTTGATCATCTCGACTTTGCCGCCACCACCCTCCTCGGCGGGGGAGCCGAGAATCACGATGGTGCCATTGCCCTCGCCCAGCGCCTCCTTCAGCGCCAGCCCGCTGGCGACGCCGGAAATCGCGATCAGGTTGTGGCCGCAGGCGTGGCCGATGCCCGGCAGCGCGTCGTACTCGGAGAGCACGGCGAGGGTCGGGTCGCCGCTGCCGGCGCGCGCCACGAACGCGGTCTCCATGCCATACGCGCCTCGCTCGACGTCGAAGCCCTGCTGCTCGAGGTAGTCGGTCAGGACCTGGTGCGCGTGCACCTCCTCGTAGTTCAGCTCGGGGTGCTCGTGGATATCGAGGCTGAGAGCGCGCAGGTCTTCGGAGACGCCGTCGATCGCCTCTTGCACCCGTTGTTTCATGGCGTCCGTGTCGAGTTTGGCGTCGGGCATGTGTCCCCCTCTCCGCATCCGGGTACGCTCAGAATACGTGCTGGCGGCGGATTTCAGGCCTTGCTCGCGGGCTCCGGCTCCAGCACCAAAGTCGACTCCGCGTTGTCCGCGTAGTCTTCGGGGCGCGTACTCATCGACCAGTAGTCGCCAGCCAACCAGGACGCGACGCCGTCGCCGTAATGCGGCGAACCGGGGTGCCCGACCTGACCGGGCGGCAGCACCCAGACCGAGCGGGCGAGGTCGTCCAAATCGACGATCATGCGGTACGACACGCCGGACTTCGCCTGGAAGCTGCGGGCGTCGACGCCGGAAGCAAAGACCGTCGTGCTGTCGCCGCCGAGCCCGACGTCGGGCAGGTTGAAGATGGCGTCGCCCGGCGCTTCCCGACCGAGGTTGTGTACGAAGTGATGCCGGTGCATTCCCGCCCATGTCCAGGCAGCGTGATCGTCCCCTTGCGACTCGCGCAACTGCTCCACGGCGGCGCGCAAGGCACGGTTAAAGACGTCGCTCCAGGACTGACCCCGCGTGGCCGGATTCAACTCGAGAATTGAAGTGTCGCCCGCGGCAATCGCGTTGAGCACGTTGGGCGAGGGCCACGCCGCCCAGGCAGCCATGCCCACCGCGGCGGCGGGCAGGTCGGACAGGAAGCTGGCGACATCGCGCATCAAGGCCGTGCCTGCCGCCTGATAGACCGCGGCGCCAGCCGAGTCTGGAGCGAGAACGCCGTCCCAATCGCGCAAGAGCTGGGCGTAGCGCTCGAGATCCTCGTCGACGTCCAACTCCTCCAAGGCCTTGGACAGCATTGGGGCGGCCATCGTCTCTCGATCGAGCTGCATGCGCTGGAAGCCCGCCACATCGAAGTCGTCGCGCTCGCGCAACATCGTCTCAATGCGCCAAGCCCGCCATGGCGTGCCGCCGCCGATGTAGTGCGGATAGGTCTCATCGACGACTCGGTTGTTGGCCGTCGCAACGTAGTGGGTGTCGGGATCGACCGATGTGGGCAGGTCCTCGAAGGGCACCGTACCGATCCAGTCGTACTCGCCGGTCCAGCCCGGCACGGGCACGGGATTACCGCCGCGGTGCGCCCGCACGGGGATATCACCGACGAGTTGGTAGGCGATCGTACCCTCCATGTCGGCCAGGATCTTGTTCATCGGCGGGCCGGACCAGGTCAGCTGCGAGTCGATGTAGGCCTGCACGGTGCGGGCGCGGAACGAGCCGGGCAGCGTCTCCAACGTCCGCAGCACGTCGTGGCCGCTCCATTGGTGGGCGACGGCGGGGCCGTCCTCTCCAGGACCCCCGCTGACGACGGGACCATGCCTCGTGACGAGGATGTCCTCCTCGATCGGTTGCTCGCGGCCTTTGACCTGAATCGTCTCGTGCCAGATCTCGGGCTCGTACCACTCGCCCTCGTGCTCATACTGCGTGAAATCATCGTTGAAGCGCTCCACGAAGAGGTCGGAAACGTCGGCGATGGCGTTCGTCACCGACCAGGCAACGTGGTGGTTGTGGCCATACATCAGCACGCCCGGCACGCCCGGCGTCGATGCGCCGATCACGTCGAAGTCCTGATGCTTGAGGTGGTTGAGGTACCAAACGGGAGATAGCTGGACGACGGCGTGCGGATCGCCCGCCAACAGCGGGGCGCCGCTGGCCGACTTCTGGCCGTCGACGGCCCAGTTGTTCGACCCAACCCCGTCCGAGGCGGCCGCCACCATGTCCTGCGACTGCTCCAGAATCTCGGCGAGCTGCGCGTTGAGCCCGTCAGCGTCGGCGCCGGTCGGCACGATCACGGGCGCCTCGCCGGGATAGTCGGGCTGCAGCAGCTTGACCGCCTCCGCGCCGAACTGCTCGTGCACGGCCCCGGCGAAGATCTTGAGGTGGTAGTCCCGCATCTGGGTGAAGGCGATCACGCGCCAGACGGCGATGCTGTCGATGGGCGACCACCAGTCCGGCTGTATGTCCAGTACTTGGAACTCGGGGGGCAGCTCGTCGAAGGATGCGATCGCCGCGTTCACGCCGTCGCTAAACCAACGCAGGATCTTGCGCGCGTCCGCGCCCAGCAGGGGCCAGTCGCGTTCTGAGTGGCGCTGCACGCCCAGGCGGCGGTAGAAGCGGTCGACGCCGATCAGCGGCTCGCCCAAGATCTGGGAAAGCGTTCCCCGCGCGAAGCGACGAAAGCGCTCCAGTTGCCAGAGCCGGTCCTGACCGTGGCAAAAGCCTTGCGCGAACCAGAGGTCGTGCTCGGACTCGGCCGTGATATGTGGCACGCCGTGTTCGTCTCGCACGATCTCGACGCGGCCCTTGAGCTCGGGCAGCCGCAGTGTCCCATCGTGGGGCGGCAAACCGCTCAGTCGAATTTCGTCGGGTGTTGGCATGACGCTCATCCCTCCACTGCCAGCAGAGAGTAGAGCGCGCGCCCTTAGCGCGGCATGCCCGGCATATCAACGGGGGCGTAGTAGTGGTCGTCGCCCAAGGCGTCGACGCGCGCCCAGAACTCCGGCCCACCCGATTTACCCACCTCTTCGAGGTCAGCCGTCTGACGCCAGAAGTTCCACGACTCCGGGCGCAGCCGGCTCGCCTCGCGCAGGAAGCCAATGCCCTCGGCGGCGTTGCCGTGGCGCTGCAGATGCTGGCCCAGGCGGAAGTTGGCGTTGGCCAGCGCGATCGTCTCATCGGGCTGGGCCTGGCGGGCGCGGACATCGTCGCCCTGCGAGACAAATTCGCTCGCCTCGCCCTTGGCGACCCAGTCGCGCAGCGCGTCGAGATAGACAGCGCGACCTTGCGCGATTTTCTCGGCCTCCGCGTCGGGGATCGAGAAGTCGTTGCGGTCCATTGCGCGGAAGCCGTCGCTAGAGCCGGCCACCTCGGTCGGCCGCACGATCCAGCCCTCTTCGTCGATCCAGACCGCCTGCGGCACGTTGACCATGTTGTAAAGCTCGGCGACGTGGTGTTCCTGGTCGACGAGGCAGTCGTAGCCGGGGTTGGCCTGTTCGATCCAGGGGCGCGCCGCCTCGGCGCCGCGACTGTCCATCGCCACCGCCAGCACAGTGAAGCCGTCGTCCTTGAGTTCCTCGTAAAGGCTCTGCCACACGGGCAGATCCATGCGACAGCCTCACCACGAGGCCCAGGTCGCCAACAGCAGCTTCTTGCCGCGGTAGTCGACGAGCGAATGGGGCTTGCCGTCGAGGTCGGGCAACGTGAAGTCGGGCGCCTCCAGCGAATCGAGTGCCGTCGCGCGCGCGGTCGCTGGCTCGCCCAGGATCCAGGTCGCACGTTCAGCGTCGTGCAGCACGGGGCCTCCGCGCAGGCGCCAGAACTCGGCCACGTTGACCGCCGTCGTGCGACTGAACTCCGCTTCGCGGCCGGGCGGGACGGGAATGCAAACGGCGCCGCGACAGAAGCCTTCCGGCTTCAGCTCCCACCTCGTCAGCGGATCCACATCCTCAGTGCGCAGCCAGAGCTGCTCCATCGCAGCCTCAGCGACTTCTAGCTTGGTCGCCCCGCTCTCGGTCAAGACTGTGATCATTGGACGCTCCCTGCCAGTCTGCTCGACGAGCGTAGCCGCCTCACTCGGTGAAGAAGCCGCCGTCGGGGTGCAGGATCTGCCCCGAATAGAACGACGCCTCGTCGGAAGCGAGGAACAACGCGGCCTGGGCCACCTCATCCGGCAGACCTAAACGGCCCATTGGCGTCATCGCCAGCCAGCGCTGCCTGATGTTCTCGTCAGCACGGAAGACTTCGGTCATCGGCGTTTCGATGAAGCCCGGCCCGATCGCGTTGACCCGCACCTGGTACGACGCGAACTCGAGTGCCAACGATTTCGTCAGCATCCAGACGCCCGCCTTCGAGACACAGTATTCCGGCGATCCGACCGCCGGATGCTTTCCGGCGATCGAGGCGATGTTGATGATCGCACCGCCCTCACCCTGCTCGATCATCTGCCGGCCGGCGGCGCGGTTGGTCAGCATCACGCCGGTCAAGTTGACGTCGATCACCTTCTCCCACATCTCCAGCGGCCGGTTCGTGATCAGGCCCTCGTCCGGCGCCTGATAACGACGCTTCATCAGTTCCTCGTCGGGCGCAATGTTGCCACTCTCGTAGGCGGCATGGGAGACGCCGGCGGCGGCAACGCAGATGTCGAGCCGGCCGAGTTCGGAGATCGCAGCGCTGGCGATCGCTTCGTTGTCGTCCTCCGATGTCGTATCGGCGTGGCGGTAGATCGCGCGCTGGCCCAACGCCTCGACGGCGGCGACGACTTCAGCCCCCTTCTCGTCCTGAAGGTCGGAGACCAAGATGTCGGCACCCTCCTGCGCGAACAGCTCCGCACAGGAGCGGCCGATGCCGTTCGCGCCGCCCGTGATCAGGGCGACCTTGCCATCCAGTCGGCCGCTCATGTCCGCCTCCTCCATATAGCGAATCCGGCGGCGCCAGACTCAGCCGGGCTCAGCCGGGCTCAGCCCGTGAAAATTCCGCCGTTCGGCTTCAACAGCTCGCCGGTGAAGAACGATGACTCATCGCTGGCCAGGAACAGCGCCGTATTGGCGATATCGAGCGGCAGGCCCAGGCGGCCGACCGGCGAGCGCGCGAGATAGTCCGCCATCCAGGTCTCATCGTCGGTCCACATCTGGGTCATCGGGGTCTCGATCACGCCGGGCCCGATCGCGTTGACCCGGATCCCGCGGCTGGCTAGCTCCACCGCCAGCGTTTTGGTCAGCGACCAGACGCCCGCCTTGGAAACGGCATACTCGGCGTCACCCGGCATCGGCAGATTGGCCGCGGCCGAAGCGATGTTGACGATGGAACCGGGGTTGCCCAGCGCCAGCATCTGCCGCGCCACCGCCCGATCGGTCAGGAAGACGCCGGTCAGGTTGACGGCCAACACCTTCTCCCAGTACTCGACCGGCTTGTTTTCAACGAATCCCGTCGCGGAATCGACCGAAGGCGTGAGCGGATTCTCGTCGACCGGGTCTGCTCCGCTGACGTACTGCGCGTGCGAGATCCCGGCCGCCGCGACGCAGACATCGATCCGGCCGAACTCGTCCACCGCGGCCTGCGCCATCGCGTCGTTGTCGGCCTCGCTGCTCGTGTCGCAATGCAGCGCGATCGCGCGCTGCCCGCGCTGCTCGACCAGGCTCACCGTCTCGGCGGCGTTGTCATCCTGGATGTCGGCTATGACGATGTCGGCGCCCTCTTCGGCGAAGCGCTCAC